>Ga0164241_10000207_pt1 | contig 140293 bp, 122 predicted proteins | sample OricomyardsoilBY_FD_108780 | JGI IMG/M metagenome (GOLD analysis project Ga0164241, IMG submission 108780) | Backyard soil microbial communities from Emeryville, California, USA - Original compost - Back yard soil (BY) | ecosystem: Environmental > Terrestrial > Soil > Unclassified | place... | reverse complement strand
TTGTTTCTGGACAACTGCTAATTCAATTAAAAATCAACAGCCTTAAATAAATTGTCGAGTCACTTGTATCCGATAATGTTTTAACATCTCAGAACACAAGCGCCCACACGCTTTGCTTGATCAATTTGTTAAAGAGCTTGTAACTGCTTGGAATTACAAGTTATTTGCTGAGCAAGTTGTGTTTGCTCAACTGAGGTCGCGCATTATACGTATCGCAAAAGCATGTGCAACCTTTTTTTTCCGAATTACAAAAATAATTATTCTGCGAAGGGATGACGCAGAACTATAGTCTCAACACGATCGGGACCCGTTGAAATAATATCCACTGATGCGCCGACTAATTGTTCAATGCGCTTAATATAGTTACGCGCGTTAACGGGTAATAGCTCCAGCTGTGTTGCACCCACCGTGGTTTCTTGCCAGCCCGGCATAGTTTCATATATAGGTGTTACAGCGGCCCATCCTTCGGCATCAAAAGGCACACTGGCAGCCTTGCCCTGGGCATCTTGATAGCCGATGCAAATTTTCACTTCGTCCAAGCCATCTAAAACATCGAGCTTGGTCAGACACAAACCGCTGACACTATTAATGCGCACCGCATGGCGAAGCGCCACTGCGTCAAACCAACCGGTGCGACGCTTACGACCTGTCGTAGCGCCAAACTCATGGCCCTTTTTGCCCAGGTACTCGCCGATATCACAGGATAATTCCGTAGGAAAGGGGCCGGAGCCTACACGGGTGGTATAAGCCTTGGTGATACCCAAGACATAGTCCAAATACAGCGGGCCGAACCCAGAGCCAGTGGCGGTGCCACCTGCGGTGGTATTGGACGAAGTTACGAAGGGATAGGTGCCGTGATCTATATCCAACAGACTGCCTTGGGCGCCCTCAAACATAATGTCTTCACCAGCTTCGCGAGCTGTGTGCAAAAGATCGGTGATGTCAGCGATCATGGGCTTGATTTGATCGCCCAGGGCAAGCGCTTGCGCAAGGACCGTGTCGAAATCCACTGCCTCCACTCGGTAATACTGAGTGAGTGCGAAATTGTGGTAATCGACTATAGCGCGCAACTTCTGCGCAAAGGAGCGAGGATCCAACAGATCGCCCAGCCGCAGGCCGCGACGCGCGACTTTATCTTCGTACGCAGGGCCAATGCCGCGCCCGGTGGTGCCAATTTTGTCACTGCCGCGCGCCTGTTCGCGCGCCAAATCCAAGGCTACGTGGTAAGGCAAAATTAATGGGCAAGCAGGCGACAAGCGTAAACGCTCGCGCACAGGTACTCCCTGCGCCTCAAGCTCGCTAATTTCTTTCATCAAGGCTTCAGGGCTTAGAACCACACCATTGCCGATCAGGCAGGTAACGCCAGGATGCAAAATGCCGGATGGAATAAGGTGTAATACGGTTTTTTTGCCTTCGATCACTAGGGTGTGGCCGGCATTGTGGCCACCTTGAAACCGGGCGACATATTTGACTTGTTCGGTGAGCAAATCAACGATCTTGCCCTTGCCTTCATCACCCCATTGGGTGCCCAAAATGACGACGTTCTTACCCATGTGAAAAACTCTTTCTGTACGTTAATTAATAGGTTGCACCGCAGGCGCGCCAGCTAGCTTGACGAGTTGGCGGTCACAGGCGAGATGGGGCAGATATTCCGGAAAACTTGCCGTGGCACACACCACCCGCTCGCCCGCAGCGCGCAGCGATTGAATAAAATCCCAGGATTCGCCGACCAAAGCAAAGGGGGCAAATATGCCCGAGGGAGCGGCATTCACTGCAGCACCTAAGCGTTTGAGTGCAATCAGGTCAACCGTAAAACCAGTCGCCGGACGGGCGCGCCCAAAGGCTTCGCCTATGTGATCGTAGCGGCCACCGGAGGCGATTTCGCGCCCAAGGCCAGGAGCAAACGCGGCAAATACTACCCCTGTGTGATAGTGGTAACCGCGCAACTCACTTAAATCTAAATAAAGGGGCACCTCGGGATAACGCTGACGCAGCTGTTCGGCCACCTGTTGCAGCTCTTCAATGGCTTGAGTTACACCGCTGGGGGCGTCGGCAAATAAGCGTTTCGCCTTCTCCAGCACATTGGCACTACCGGACAAACGCGGTAGCGCGAGCAGCCATTCGGCTTGCCGGGCATCGCGGATTGAGTCTGCCACCCAGGTGTGAATATCGGCCATGGCTTTAGCCTGCAGCAACTCGAATAATTGCCGCTCTTGCTCCTGGGTGAGCGCACAGGCCTTAGCCAATGCACGGAAAATTCCCACATGCCCCAGATCCAGGCTCCAATGGGGCAGCTGGGCCGACTGAATCGATTCAATCAACAGGCTGATAATCTCGCAGTCGGCATCCAAGGAGGATTCGCCGAACAGTTCCACACCAACCTGCAAGGGGCTGCGACTACACAGAGGGCTTTTGGCCCGCGTGAATAACACGTGACCGGAGTAACACAGGCGGTTTACACCCTCGCGCTTGAGGCTGTGGGCATCCATCCGCGCCGCCTGCGGGGTCATATCGGAGCGGATCGCCATGGTGCCGCCGGAGACCTGGTCCACCACTTTATAGGTGAGCCCTTCCAAATCTTGCCCAAGCCCTACCATCAGAGCATCGCTAAACTCCATCATGGGCGGGATAACCAGGTCAAAACCCCAGCGAGTAAATAGATTGAGCAAGCGGCGGCGCAAATCTTCGATGTGCCGGGCCTCTGCGGGAAGAATTTCTTCCACACCGTCAGGCAGCATCCAATTTTCAATTCGGCTCATGATGGAATGTCTTTGCTGAGGAAAAGTCTTTGATTTAACAAACCGCTTCCGCCGGTAAAGCCACGGCAGGAGCCTATGGTCATCGATCACTGCAAGCGTTTCGCGCTCGCCGACGCCAAGTGTAAGGCGCCCCTTTTAAACTCTGACCTTTAAAAGCTCTGACCTAGGAATAGGTGTTTGTCTATCGGGCCAGTGTCGCGCTAACGCGCTAAAAAGAAATCTTCTGACATAAAAAAACCGAGCGGAGCGCTCGGTTGCGTCATTCTAACAGGCTTTGCCTAGAGCGAAAATGCTTACGGCCAAAAACTCACACAGGCTGTGTTAGTTTTTGCCTTTGACCTCTTTTAAATAACGAAAAAATTCGCTGTTGGCGTCCAACATAAGGAGGTCTGACTTGTCGGCAAAGCTGTTTTTATAGGCGTGCAAACTGCGCACAAAGGCATAGAACTCGGGGTTCTTGTTGAACGCACTGGCGTAGATTTCCGCCGCCTTAGCATCGGCCTCACCGCGAATAAATTCAGACTGACGGTAGGCATCGGCGAGTAGCTCCGTGCGTTTGCGGTCGGCTTCAGCGCGGATTACAACCGCTTCAGCCTCACCCACTGAGCGGTGCTCTTTGGCCTCGCGCTCGCGCTCTGTACGCATACGACTGTACACAGGCTCGCTGACTTCGTTGGGCAAATCGATACGTTTGACACGCACATCCACCACAGTTACCCCCAAAGAGGTAGCTTCAGGCAAGCTGTTCAGGCCCTTGGCTATGGCTTCCATCAGCTCTTCGCGCTCGCTGCTCACCACCTCCTGCAAGGTGCGCGCGGCGAACTGGTTGCGCAGGCTCTCGTTGATACGCTGGGCCAGAATGCGCCGAGCTCGCTCGGACTCACCGTTGGTGGCAGTGTAATACTTAGCCACATCGTTTATCTGCCACTTGGCAAAAGAATCCACTTGAATACTTTTCTTTTCCGAGGTCAGAAAACGCTGGGCACTGGTTTCCAGGGTGAGGATGCGGCCGTCGAACTTGCGCACCTGATCGGCAAGCGGCAATTTAAAATGCAGGCCTTTTTCAACATTACCTATGTGCACCTTACCCAAGCGCAGCACAACGGCGCGCTCGAACTCGCTGACAATAAAAACTGAATTCAACCCGGCAATTAATAAAATAGCGCCGAGCAGCAGTTTAACCATACCTGAGCTAGACATTAGCGACCTCCTCGGCGGGAGGTGTTGGCCTCGCGATTAAGCCGCTCCAACACCTGGTTGGTAATCGTTTCTAAATCAGAGGCACTCATGCCTGGGCGCCCAGCCGCTGCTGGCTTGGGAGCCGCCTCCATAATTTTGTCGAGGGGGAGGTACATCATGTTGTTGCCCTTATCCACATCCACCATCACTTTGGTGGTTTTGCCCATAATTTCCTCGATGGCATCTATGTACAGGCGCTTGCGAGTGACTTCCGGTGCCTTGGTGTATTCGGCGAGCAATAACTCAAAGCGCTTAGCTTCACCTTCTGCTTCAGAGATCACTTTGGAGCTGTAGGCCATAGCTTCCTCTACCATGCGTTTAGCGGCGCCGCCTGCACTGGGAATTACATCGTTGGCGTAGGTTTGCGCGACGTTTTTAAAACGCTCCTCGTCCTCGCGCGCGCGGATCACGTCGTCAAAGGCGGTTTGTACCTCTTTGGGCGGGTTGGAATCCTCGATGTTGACCTTCTCAATGTCGATGCCGGTGGTGTAGTTACCAAGATAAGTTTGCAGACGCTGCTCCACATCAACACCCAACTGCGCACGGCCTTCGGTGAGCACGTTGTGCATCAGGGTAGTACCCACCACATGGCGCAGCGCACTGCTAGTGGCTTGTTTGAGGGTTTCCTCGGGCTGATCGACATTCAGAATAAAGCTGCGCGCATCCTGAATGCGGTATTGCACGGACAGCTTAATATCGACGATGTTGAGGTCTTTCGTGAGCATCTGTTCATCGGTGGTGAAGAGCCGCACACGGGTGACGTTCTCGGTGAGCACTCGATCGATCAAAGGGGGGTTCCATCTGAAACCCGGCCCAACGGTTTCAAGGTAAGAGCCGAGCCGCAGCACCACCGCGCGCTCCTGTTCATTCACCACACGAAAACCGCTGCCGACCCAAATCAATACGGCCAACACACCCGCCAGCGCGATAAACGGCGCAAGGCTGGACGGATCTGGACTGCTGTTATTGCCGCCACCTCCACCGCCGCCAAATAGGCGCCCCAGCTTGCCGGAAGCGCGCCGCAAAAGTTCATCAAAGTCGGGCGGGCCGTCGTTTCTGCCCCGTGGGTTATTGCCCCAGGGGTCGTTATCGTTTTTACCCGGTTCATTCCAGGCCATGGTTAAAACTCCAAGTTCATTAAAAGGATAGAGAGTGTTATGGCTGGCTGGTGAGCCATTCCAGCTGGTCTGGCGTGAGCAATTCGGCGGCGAGAATACGGTTTAAATCCATCTGAGGCAAACACAGGCTGATCTGCATGCTGCCATCCTCGTTGAAGATTTCACTCTGCACGGCTTGGGCGCTGTGCAACTTGGCCCGCAGGCTACCTTGAGAGGCTTTTAGGCGCACAGCCCCCCTGCATATCTGATGGCCGAGCTTATCGGCTATGGCCTCACTCAATAAATCAAGCCCGCTGCCCGCTCGCGCCGATAGCCACACAGCCACTGCCGCACCGGTATCGTCGCGGTCGATGCGCGGCTCCATCTGCTCAAGCAGGTCAATTTTGTTACACAGGTTCAGGCGCGGCAGATCGAGTGCCTGGATATCGCCGAGCACCTTTTCCACCTGCTCTATGTTGCGTGCACGCTCAGGGTCAGCCGCATCAATCACATGCAAAAGCAGGTCTGCACTGGCCGCCTCTTCTAAGGTGGCGCGAAAGGCTTCCACCAGTTTATGCGGCAGATGGCTGATAAAACCCACCGTATCGGCCAACACCACCTTGCCAAGACCAGGAATATCCACCCGCCGCATGGTGGGGTCGAGGGTGGCAAAGAGTTGGTTTTCGGCGTACACACCCGCTTGAGTGATGCTGTTGAACAAAGTGGATTTACCGGCGTTGGTGTAGCCCACCAGGGAGACCGTGGGTATGTCTGCCCGCATGCGCGCTCGGCGGCCCTGCTCGCGCTGCCTGCGCACCTTTTCTAGGCGCTTTTCTAGCATGGTGATACGCGCGCGCAGCAAGCGCCGATCAGTCTCTAATTGGGTTTCACCGGGGCCGCGCAAGCCGATGCCGCCGCCTTGGCGTTCAAGGTGAGTCCAACCGCGCACTAAGCGGGTGGACATATGGTGGAGCTGCGCCAGTTCAACCTGCAACTTACCCTCGTGGGTGCGGGCGCGCTGGGCGAAGATGTCGAGAATTAGGCCGGTGCGGTCGATGACCCGGCAATTAAGTGCACGCTCAAGGTTGCGCTCTTGGGAGGGCGATAGGCTGTGGTTAAACACCACCAACTGGGCGCCGTGCTCCTGCACCAAGGCCTGAATTTCGGCGAGTTTACCGGTGCCGACAAAAAACTTGGCATTGGGCACATCGCGCACTCCAGTGACAAACGCCACTGGGTCTGCGCCTGCGGACAGGGCCAGTTCTTCAAATTCGCGCGGATCGTTCGGTTCGTCATCGCGGTTAAAGTCGATATGAACTAGAACCGCTAACTCGCCGGATTCGGGTCTATCAAAAAACAAGAATCGCTCTCGATTTAGGCGCCGGTTTCTTCTTCGTCTTCAGACAGGTCGGTCACCATGGGGACGCGCACGGGGCGCGAGGGGACTACGGTAGAAATCGCGTGTTTGTAGACCATTTGGCTGACGGTGTTTTTGAGCAGCACCACAAACTGGTCGAAGGACTCCACCTGGCCTTGCAATTTAATGCCGTTCACTAGGTAGATGGACACGGGAATACGCTCTTTGCGCAGCACGTTAAGGTAAGGGTCTTGTAGACTGTGCCCTTTTGACATGGGGTGTCTCCTTGTAGGAAGAAGGAAAAAGTTAAGCTTTGGCGGGGGTGGCCCGCCGTCGCCGAGAATTTATTAAGTTAATACATCGCTTTGGATGACAGAGCCGCATGAGAACGGTTCACAAGCGCCGCCATTATATTGGTGGCAAGGCTAGAAGTTGCAAGGTTTTAATCAAAATTTCCTCACTGGACACCTCAGCGCCGTCATCCGCTTGAGTATAGACCCAGCGCAAATCGTGCCATCCTCGCAACCAAGTGAATTGGCGTTTTGCCAACTGGCGCGTAGCGGCTATGCCAGCCTCGCGCATCTGGGCGAAATCGCACTCGCCCGCCAAGTATTGCCAGACCTGCCGGTAGCCCACCGCCCGCATGGATGGCAGGCCCAGGTGTAAATCTGGGCGCGCTTTCAGCTGTGTCACCTCGTCAATTAAGCCGGCCGCCAGCATGGCGTCAAAGCGCAGTGCTATGCGCTCGTGCAGCAGGCTGCGCTGCTTTGGGGCAATGGCGATCTGGCGCCAGTCGTAGCTCTCAGCCAGGCCGCCGCTATTGTTGGTCTGCCACTGGCTCATGGGGATGCCCGACATGCGGTACACCTCTAAGGCCCTACCGATGCGGGCGGAGTGGTTGGGGTGTAGGCGCGCGGCGCTGACAGGATCCAGCTCAGCCAGCTCAGCGTGCAGTGCAGGCCAGCCCTTGAGCTCGGCTTCGGCTTCGACCTGAGCGCGCACCTCTGCGGTGCTGGCAGGCATGGCGGAGAGGCCTTCTAACAGGGCCTTAAAGTACAGCATGGTGCCGCCCACCAGGATGGGCAGACGGCCCCGCGCGTGAATATCGGCAATAGCCGTGCGGGCGTCACGGCAGAAGTCGGCGGCGCTGTAGGGTTCGCTCGGGTCGCATAGGTCGATGAGGTGATGGGGCACCAGAGCCTGCTCTGCCGCTGAAGGTTTGGCTGTGCCCAGATCCATGCCTCGATACACCAAGGCGGAATCGACACTGATAATCTCCCCGTTTAGCCGCTGGGCAAGGCCCAGGGCCAGGTCGGTTTTGCCTGCGGCAGTTGGCCCCAGCAGGGCGATTACGGGGGGTAAGGCGCTCATTATTGGCCCCGTAAAAACATGCCGTCCAACTGGCTAAGGCTCAGCTGGGTCCAGGTCGGGCGGCCGTGGTTGCACTGGCCGGAGCGCTCGGTGGCTTCCATGTCCCGCAGCAGCGCGTTCATTTCTGGCAGGGATAAGCGGCGCGAAGCGCGCACACTGCCGTGGCAGGCCATGGTGGCGAGCACCTGGTTGATGGCCTCTTCCACGCGGCGAGAGCGGCCATGGGTGAGCAGATCGGCCAGCAGATCGCGGATTAATTGGCTGGGGTCAGCCTTCTGCAACAGCACCGGCACCTGGCGAATCAACAGGGTCTCAGGCCCGGCCCGCTCCAGCACAAATCCCAATGGACTGAGCAGTGCCGCTTGGTCTTCCGCGCAGCTGGCCTCCTTCTCACTGACCGCTACCGATACAGGCACTAACAGAGGCGCCGAGGCTATGCCCATAGCCTGATGCTGTTGTTTTAAGCGCTCGTAGGTGATGCGCTCGTGGGCGGCGTGCATGTCCACCAGCACTAGGCCCTGGCTGTTTTCCGCCAGAATGTAGATGCCTTTCAGCTGAGCCAGAGCAAAACCCAGGGGTGGAATTGGGCCCTCATCAGCGCTCGCCATGTGAGGGCCAGCCGAGGACGGCGCGATCAAATCCTTGTAGAGGCGGAACTCTTCTGCCACCTGCTGGCGCGCTGGCGCACCGCTGTGCCAGGGGGCCGCTGCGCTGGCAGGCGCCTGAGCTGCGGAATAGGACTGTGCTTCAGGGTAGAGTTCCAGCCGCGCCGCAGGTGCTAAAGGTAAGGACTCCTGCTCCTGGCGCACTGCCTCCGGGCGCGCGGCGACCGGCGCGGGTTGGCTCTGGTCGCTGGGGCGCACATCGGCGAGTGCTTGGTGCAGGGAGCGGAATAAAAAGTCGTGCACCAGGCGGCTGTCGCGAAAGCGCACCTCATGCTTGGTGGGGTGCACATTGACATCCACCGACAGTGGATCCAGCTCTAAAAACAACACAAACGCCGGGTGGCGGCCGTGGAATAACACGTCTTGATAGGCCTGGCGGATGGCGTGGCCCACCAGTTTGTCTTTGATGCTGCGGCCATTGACGTAAAAATGCTGCAAGTCGGCCTGGCTGCGGTTAAAGGTCGGCAGGGCCACCCAGCCCCACAAGCGCAGGCCGGCGGCGGCCATATCCAAATACAGGGCGCTGTCCATAAACGCCGGGCCGCAGATCTGCCCTACCCGGCGCGCCTGTTCCTGCTGGCTCTGCGCCGGGCGCCACTGGTGCACCAGTTTGCCGTTATTTTTCAAGCTGAAGCCGACGCTAAAACGACTCATCGCCAGGCGTTTGATGACATCGTCGATGCGGCTGTATTCGGTGGCCTCGGTGCGTAAAAACTTGCGCCGGGCGGGTGTGTTAAAAAATAGGTCACGCACCTCAACACAGGTGCCCTTGGGGTGGGCGGCGGGGGCGAGTTCGGCGGCCATGTCGCGCCCTTCCGCCTGCACGGCCCAGGCGCTCTCACTCTCGCCGTTGTTGCTGGTAAGAACTAGGCGAGCCACCGAGCTGATACTGGCCAGGGCCTCGCCGCGAAAGCCCAGGGTGGCGACGGCTTCAAGATCGTCTAGTTCATAGATTTTGCTCGTGGCGTGGCGCGAGAGGGCGAGGGCTAATTCATCTTTGGCGATGCCGCAGCCGTTGTCGCGCACCCGCAGCAAGCGGATGCCGCCGCCCTCCACTTCAACATCAAGCTGCGTACTGCCCGCATCGAGGCTGTTTTCCAGCAATTCTTTGACGACCGAGGCGGGGCGCTCCACCACTTCACCGGCGGCGATTTGGTTGGCAAGGCGCTGGGATAGAAGTCGAATACTGGCCATATCAGGGCACCGGAATCAGCAGGGTTTGGCCGAGTTTTACCGTGGCGTTGGGCATGCCATTGGCCTGCATAATAACCTTTTGGCTGACGCCGTAGCGGCGGGCGATTTTCTCTAGGGTATCGCCCTTGTCCACTCGATGGTTTTGCGCTGTGGGCTTGCCGCCGGGCGCAGACGCTGTGCCGGTTTTATCAGGGCTCGTTCGGCTGCTCGGTGCTGCACGGCTATTGACCTGTGCGCGGTGTTCGGCGCGGGGGTCTATTTTCGGCGTGTCCGGCCGCACGCTGGCGGCGGGTGCGGGTGCCGCAGTGATGGTGCGCGGCTCCGGGGCGGCCGGCGGCGCCACTGCAGAGCCCTGCGTGACAGCCGGCGCTTGTGTGGCAAAGTAACTGTTGAGGCCCCGATAGATGGCCTGGGCTAATTTTTGCCGATAGGCCGCTGAGTTAAGGGCGGCGGCCTCTTCCGGGTTAGAAATAAACCCCGTCTCCACCAGGATGGAGGGTACATCCGGGGATTTGAGCACCACAAAACCCGCCTGTTCTACGGCGCGATTGTGCAGTTCGGCCATGCGGCCGAGTTCTTTTAACACCCGGCCGCCCAGATCCAGGCTGTTGGCTAGGGTTGCGGTCATGGACAGATCCACTAATACACCCGCCAGCACTTCATCTTTGTCGCCCAGGCTCACCCCGCCTACGGAGCCGAGCAAGTCGGAGCTGTTTTCGTGTTCGGCGAGGAAACGCGCCATTTCACTGGTAGCGCCGCGCTGGGAGAGCGCGAACACCGAGGCGCCCTTAGCCTGGGCGTTCACAAAAGCATCGGCGTGGATGGAGACAAACACATCCGCTTTGAGCTTGCGGGCCTTGTCGCGGCGGCCTTTAAGGGGGATGAATTGATCCCCGGCGCGGGTCATCACCACCTTGTAGCGGCCATCCTGATTGAGCAGGGCCGCAAGCTCGCGGGCAATCGCCAGGACTACGTCCTTCTCGCGCACACCGCGCGCGCCCACAGCGCCCGTGTCTTTGCCGCCGTGACCCGCATCCAGCGCGACGATGATTTTGCGGCCGCGAATGGGAGCGTGGCTCTCTTGGTTGGCCTGCACTTGGCGCTGGTTTGCGCTCGCCTCGCCCTTAGTCGGCAGCAAGGCATCGGCGCTGCTGGGCGGCGCGCCCGCCTCATGGTCTGCAGCTTGCGACTGAGCTGCGACAGGTTTGGGTGCTTTAGTGTCTTTCACCCCCGCATCTGCGCTGGATTTAGCCTCTATTTTGGCGGCCGTTTTGGCGGCTTCTGCAGGCTTGGATGGTTTCACAGGCGGTTCTTTGGCGACCGGTATTGCTTTGGCTTCGAGCGTATCTTTGACCGCAGGCGTATCTTTGGTCGGTGCGGCGTCTTTTGCCGAGGTTGCGTCTCTGCCAGCGCCGTCCGCCGGTGCAGCGGCAGCCTGGGGGGCGGCTTTAGAGGCCAGCGCTTTGTAGCCGGATAATTCCAGCACCACCCGATCGGCATGCTGCTGGCTGGCTTTTAACTTATAGGCCTTCACCAGGGCGGAGCTGCTCAGCTCAAACACAAGCCTGAGGTTTTTGCCGTTGCGGCTGTGGCGCAGACTGGTCACCGGAGGCGCCTGCAGGCTTGGGTTAAACCCCTCGCCCAGGTCTGTGCCGGTCAACTCCACCAGGAGGCGATCGGGTTTATCCAACAGAGAGTAACGAAACTGAGTAGGCGCCGACAGCTCCAGCGACAAGCGCAGGGTATCGAATTCGGGCTCGGCATTGACGCGCAGCAATTGGCCCGCCGAAGCAGCCGCCACACACGTCCACCACAAGGTAAGCGCCAGCAGAACACGCATCATGGCTGACTCGCGCATCCGTCCAAGGCCTTGAGGGCCGCGCGGCCCAGAGCACTGCTGGCGCAAGCCTGCAGGCTGCGCCCTTGCCCTTGGGGGGTGAGCTTGAGGCACAGATCGGGCGGGGGTAAAAACCCCGCCCCTCGGCTGGGCCACTCCAACAGGCACAGGTGGCCGGGCGCGAAATAATCGCGAATGCCCATAAATTCCAACTCTTCTGGGTCGGCCAGCCGGTATAAATCGAAGTGAAAGACCTTCAAACCGGCGATCTCATAGGGCTCCACCAGCGTGTAGGTGGGGCTTTTGACGGCGCCGGTGTGGCCTAGCGCACGTAGCAGGGCGCGGGCCAAGTGAGTTTTACCGGCACCTAGGGTGCCTTCTAAAAACACCACCCCGCCTGCGCCTAAAGCGGCGGCCAGGTGTTGGCCTGCGCTATCGGTGGCGGCGGCATCGGCAAGCCAAAGATGTACCTCGGGGTTCAACACTTAATAGGCCTCCAGGCCAGCACAGACGCTCGGCAACTGGCTGATTAAGTCCCCAGCGCTGTGGCCGTAATGACCTCGCCCGGCCACCAGCGCATCGGCCAGGGCGCCATGCAGGCAAACACCCAGTTGCGCGGCATCTAGGGCGCTTAAGCCCTGCGCCCAAAGCCCGGCAATCAGGCCACACAACACATCACCGCTGCCGGCGGTGGCCAATACCGGGTTGCCGACGCTGGCGATTACACGCCGGTCGCCAGCGGCAATCACTGTGCCCGCGCCTTTTAACACCACAACCGCGCCGGTTTTATCCGCCAATGCTGCTGCCGCAGCCAAGCGATCGCACTGCACCTGTTCGGTAGAGATACCCAATAGGCGCGCCGCTTCCGCCGGATGCGGGGTGATGATGCAGGGGTTCGGGCAGGCCAGGCCTGCGGTAGCCTTGGCCAAAAGGTTTAAGCCATCGGCATCGAGCACCAGCGGTTTGCCGCTGGTGAGAACACTTTGGTAGAGCTGCTGCCCCCAGGGCTCTTGCCCCAGGCCAGGCCCCAGGGCGAGTACGGATGCTTTTGCGACCAAGCCAGCTAAGTCCGCCGCCGTGTGTACCGCTTTGGCCATTATTTCCGGCCTGCGCACTTGGCTTGCCAACACATGGTCGGCGCGCGTGGCAAGGCTCACTAAGCCTGCGCCCACTTTGAGGGCCGCCTCGCTGCACAAAAGCCCAGCGCCGCCCATGCCCAGCTCGCCGCCCACCACCAACACATGGCCGCTCTGGCCCTTGTGGGCATCTGCCGCACGGCGCGGCAATAGGCTTGCGCAGCTGTGCGCATCAACGCGGTGGATCGGTGGAGTTGGGTAGAGCGCAGGCGTTATGCCGAGATCATCGAATACAACTTCGCCGCATAAAGCTGGGCCGCGTCCGGTTACCAGGCCAGGCTTAAGGGCAACAAAACACAGGGTATGTGTGGCGCAGATGGCGGCGCCTAACACCTGGCCGCTGTCGGCGCACAGGCCAGAGGGAATATCCAAGGCAATACGAGGGGCGCGATAGTGGTTCAGCTGGTTGATGAGCGCCGCGATGGCCGGGCGCACAGCACCCTGCAGGCCGATTCCCAACAGGGCATCAACAATAACCAGCTTAGGCGGCGGCGCTTCGGGCAGGTCGGCGGCAGGCCGCATATCCACCCGCTCCTGCACAGCAAAGGCGTAGGCCTCAGCCGCTTCATTGCGCAAAGAGGCGGGTTCTGCCGCCCAGAATAGAGTCACCGCAAGGCCACGGGCTTTGGCAAGCCCCGCCAGCACATAACCGTCGCCGCCGTTGTTGCCCCCGCCGCAGAAGATCCACAGCGGGGCCTCGGGGTAGCGCGCTTCGATCAGGGCTAAGGCCGCACGCGCGGCGCGCTTCATCAGCACCCTACCTGGGGTGCCCGCCGCTATAGCAGCGGCGTCTATCGCTTGTACAGCGGCGGCCGGGTAAAGGCCCTGGGGCAGAGCTGGCATAGAATCTCACCAAAAAATAGGTCGGCTAGTATACGCAGGCCCAGTGCCACCCCCAAGGGCTGCAGGCCGCAAAAATTGGACGCCAGCCACCATTCACCAACCGCACGCGGGTGGTTCTGACTGGCGAGATTGAAGGCTTCTAGGGAAGCGCCTGTAACACCTGCGCGGGCCTGAAACCCGCATCGAAGCTGACGAAGCCTGGCTGTACGTTGTTGAACGCGGGCGCGCTTAAGACTATGCAAGGCTTACAGGCCGAACCCACTTGCCGCCATTTCAGGCACAATAGCCGCCCGCTCGCCAGCCCAACGCCCTATGGATGCAACCTCTTTTTACCAAGAATTAACGCGCCTTCTGCGCCAGCGGGCACAGGAGCTGGGGTTTAGCGCGCTGGGGATTAGCGATACCGACCTGAGCACCTATATTCCCAGGGCGCGCGCCTGGATTGAGCAGGGCAACCACCTGCCCCTGCAGTGGATGGCCGAACAGCAGCCGCTGAAGGAAAACCCCGCGCAACTGGTGCCCGGCACCCTGCGCATTATCTCCCTGCGCATGGATTATTTGCCCAGCCGCAAAGGCCATATAGAGGTGCTCAAAGACCCCACCAAAGCCTATATCGCCCGCTACGCCCTGGGCCGCGATTACCATAAAACCCTGCGCAAACGCATCGCCCTACTCGGTGACTTTATGCGCGATTGGGTGCGCAGCCACAGCCCGGATGCGGCCATCCAGTACCGCGCCTTTGTGGACAGCGCGCCGATCATGGAGCGCCCGCTGGCGGAAAAAGCCGGTCTAGGCTGGATCGGCAAAAACAGCCTCATTATCAACCCCACAGCAGGCAGCTTTTTTCTGCTCGGCGAATTGTTCACCAACCTGCCCCTACCGCTGGATAACCAACCGGTGGCCAACCAGTGCGGCGACTGCACCGCCTGTTTAACCATCTGCCCGACCGATGCCTTCAGCGCGCCCTACAGCCTAAAAACCGAGCGCTGCATCGCCTATCTGACCATCGAAAACAAAGGCCCCATTGCGCTGGAATTTCGCGAGCCCATAGGCAATAGAGTGTTTGGCTGTGACGACTGCCAGGCTATTTGCCCCTGGAATAAATGGGCGGGCGTCGCTCAAGTGGCGGACTTTGCGCCTCGCCATAGGCTGGATCAGGCGGATTTATTGAGCCTGTTTAACTGGGATGAACAACAGTTTCTGTATCACACCCAAGGCAGCGCCCTGCGCCGCATCGATTACAGGCGCTTTTTGCGCAACCTCGCCATAGGCCTGGGCAATGCGCCGAGCAACCCGGACATCATCGCTGCGCTGCAGCGGCGCCTGGGCGATGAGGCGCTGTTCGAAGGCGAGACCGCCTGGCTAAAAGAGCATTTTGCATGGGCCTTAGCCCAGCAGCAGAACCCCAATCGGCGGCGCAAACGCAAAATTAAGCGCGCTGCCGATTGATTGGCTGAACCTATTCGATAAAGGCCGAACCGCGCAGGGACACCAGCTCTTCGCTGGGCGCGGAGCGAAACACCAGGGATACACTGATCTCACCCTTAGGGTCTACCTTAAAACAGCGGGCTAAATGCTTAGGCAGAGCAAGCTTGAAGCGCCCGCCGTTCTCGGCCGCCGGGTAGGTAGTAACCTGGTAAGTTTTGGAGAGCACCGGGCTGCGCGAACAGGCCGCCGTCACCCCCACGGAGAACTCCACTTTTTGCTTGGAGTATTTCACCGGGCTGAGGATCATCACCAGGCTGCGATTTTCAAAACTGCCGCTGAAGGTGGGCATCAGCAACTTAACATTCTGGTTACTTTGGTTATCCAACGCCCATTTCACACTGCTCTCATTGGCGGCGAAGGCTCGCCCCATCAGCAGTACCACAACCAGCAAAACCAGCTTGCAACAGGACATCAGGTTAAAAAGGTAGGGCATAGGCGCAACTCACAGGCAAAAGGCTCGATTAAATTATGTAAGGCAAGCTGCCCGCCGAAGACGGCGGTGAAAATCCCCTGCAGCCCATCACAACACAGGCGGCAATTTACCCTGCCCGCCGCCTAAATTGCCGATTTAATCCTTAACACTGTGCGAAAGCGCACAGGGCTGGCCCTAAGCTCAGCGGCCGCCTAACTCAGGTAGCGCCTACCGCTGGGGCACAAAAACCCGCCCCATGGGCCCTGTTATCACCTCAATGGGGTAGCGGTAGATGCGGCTGATCGACTCAGCGGTTAACACCTCCGCCACCGGTCCGGCCAGCGTCTGCCCATCCGCCAACAGCAGCAAGCAGTGGCTGCAAAACTGCTCGGCCAGATTGACATCGTGCAGGCTCATGATCAGCGCCCCACCGCCGCTGTGGCTGGCCTCAATCAGCTGGGGCAGCAGGGTCATTTGGTGGTGCAGATCCAAGTGGTTGGTCGGTTCATCCAAAATCATCCAGGGCGCTTGCTGCACCAGCACACCGGCTAACGCCATACGCTGGCGCTCACCGCCACTGAGCTGCGAGGTCCACTTGTCGGCCAAGTGGCTCAAGTGCGCGCGCTGCATGACGGCATCCACCACAGCGCGGTCAGCGGCGCTCTCACGCCCCCACCGGCCCTGGTGGGGGTAACGGCTGAGCAGCAGCCAGTCCCGCAGGCGAATGGGCAGATCGGCAATTTGATCTTGGGCGAGAAAACACAAACGGCCGGCCCGCTCTCGGGGATGCCAGTGCTGCAGTGGACGGCCGAGCCACTCAATGGCGCCGCCCGCAACCGGCAACAGGCCCACTAAGGCCTGCAACAGGCTGCTTTTGCCTGCGCCGTTAGCCCCCAACACGCCCCACACCTGCCCGGCGGCCACCTGCCAAGTCAAGGCCTGCAGAATTGGCTTGGCCCCGCGCTCTAGCCGGAGGTTCGACAGCCTAAGCATCCCGCCCCCCATAAGCCTGTTGGCGCAGCAGATAAAGCAACAGCGGCACGCCGAACGCCGCCGTTAACACCCCCACCGGGATCTGCACCGGCGCAAGCAGCAAACGCGCGGCGGTATCCGCCAGCACCAGCAAAACCGCTCCTAACAAACAACAGGCGGGCAATAAAATGCGCTGATCCCAAACACCAAACAGCCGCAAACTATGGGGGGCAACCAGGCCGATAAACCCCAGGTTACCGCCGAGGCTCACCGCCAGCGCTGTACAACCGCAGGCCAGTAGAAATAACCACCAGCGCACAGCAGCTACGGGCACCCCCAAGGCTTGCGCCGCCAGCTCACCGCGCAGCATTAGATTACAGGCACCCGCTAATAAACACGCGCACAGAAGTGCAAACCCAAGCCCTACAGCGGGGCCGACGGGCACATCGGCATCACTTAAATCTCCCATCAGCCAGAACAACATGGAGTGCAGGCGCAGATCTGAGCTGAGGGTCAACCAAAAGCTAATGCCCGCGCCGAAGCCTGCCGCCACCACCACGCCGGTGAGTAGCACCCGCTGCGCCTGCCACCCCCGCCGCACATCGGCCAGCAGCAACACCAGCGCAATCGCCGCCAGGGCGCCGGCAAAACTATACAAAGGCAGCCCCGCCGCCCCAAGCCCCAGGCCCAAAGCGCTCAGCGCCACAAACGAAGCGCCCGCCGAAACCCCTAAAATAGCTGGGTCTGCCAGGGGGTTGCGCAGTAACAATTGCATCAGCGCGCCCGCCAGTGCCAGCAGCCCGCCGCAACAGGCCGCCGCCAGCAATCGAGGAATACGCAGCTGCCAGATCAGCAAGCCCTGCGGGGACTGCGGCTGCCACAGCCCCTGCCAAATTTCCGCCCAACTCAGGGCGATGCTGCCCGCCCCCAAAGCCCAGGCCATAGCCAACAGCAGCGCAAGGCTCAAAAGCAGAAATAACACAGGGGCCTTGATGGGCATGGGCGCGGCTCAAAAAAGGCGCCAGTATAATCCCAAGTGCAGGCCGTTCACCTCTAACCCAGGAGTGTGGGAGCATGGCCCTTATCCCTCTAACAAGGCTCATCTATGCACACCTGTCTCTACCTCGGCGGCGCCCGCAGCGGCAAAAGCCGCCTGGCCCAAACCCGCGCTGAAGGCTATGCGGATGTAACTCTGCTGGTCACCGCGCAAGCACTGGATGCGGAAATGGCCCAGCGCATCGCGCACCACCAAGCCCAGCGGCCAGAGCACTGGCGCGTTCTAGAGGCGCCCATTCAGCTCGGCGATGCGCTACTAAGCTGCCAGGCCGAGCGCCCACAGAGTGTCATTCTGCTGGATTGTTTAACCCTGTGGCTGTCGAACCTGCTGTGCCTAGAAGACGACGAGCGGTATCAATTGGAGCGAACTAAATTCATGTACGCCGTCACTAACCTGCGCACCCCACTGCTGCTGGTGAGCAACGAAGTGGGCCTAGGCCTAATCGCCCCGACCCCACTGGGCAGGCGCTTTGTGGATGAAGCAGGCCGCTTGCATCAAGAGCTGGCGGGCCTGTGTGATGAAGTGATCTGGGTAGCAGCCGGTTTGCCATTGTGGCTAAAACCTTGCAGTGCTAGATGAACCCCAAATGGATTGCCAACGTATTGAGTGGGTAAACAGGCGACATCCGGACGAATGGCGTTTATTGCTTCAAAAAATTCACACGCCCCTCTTACCGGCACAGGCAATTTCCGCTAAAGTAACTCATACTTAAGCACCAAAACAATTCACACAAATCGGCTAATGGCATTAAAAATGGGCGAATCCCTATCATCCAACTCTCTCGCACGCCGCCGCATGGACCCGGTGGCGGTGCGCCAGCTAGAACGCGAGATTGCCACGCTCCGCCAGCACCTCAGCCGCATGAAAAACCGCCCGGAACTCGCCGACGCCAAAACCCTGCGCACCTATGAAGAGATGATCGAACAGCGTTTACAGCTGCTGCCGTAAAACTTATCCCCCGCCACCACCTCCTATACTCCTGCAGCACCGCTCAGAGCCTTGTGTTTAGAAGAGGCTGAAGATTTTGCGCTTAAAGCGCAGCGGCGCTTATACTCCACTTATCGCTTGTACGGCTTAACCCTAAGCCTTGGAAGCTGTGATTAATAAGTGTTTTTGGCACCGTTCCGAGCGGGCAGCTGCAAGCAAGCAGCCCAGGCCGGAACCATACAAATGCTGTAGTGCGCTTCTGAAGTACTAATTAATCAGAGATTCCCTTGGCTTAGGCGGCGCCCTGGGTTAACTTCCCGACACTACAATAAGAAGCAAGGTCGTAAACATACCCTATGTACCACAGTTATTTCGGCATTGAAGAACAGGCGTTTTCCATCGCCGTCAACCCGCGCTATCTGTACATGAGCGCCCAGCATCGCGAGGCCCTGGCGCACCTCTTATACGGGGTTAACAGTGGCGGGTTTGTGATGCTGACCGGGGAAGTGGGCACAGGTAAAACCACCATCATCCGCTGCCTACTGGAGCAACTGCCCAAACACGCTGATGTGGCCATGATCATGAACCCCGCCGCCAGCGCCCGCGACCTCTTGTGCAGCATTTGCGACGAACTGGCCATCGACTACCTACCCGATGAAACCAGCCTAAAAATCCTCACCGATAAACTCTACGAATTCCTCCTCACCAACCACAGTAAGGGCCGCAACACCATAGTGTTGATTGACGAGGCCCAGCTGCTGCGCGTCTCCACCCTGGAACAAATTCGCCTGCTCACCAACCTGGAGAGCAACACACAAAAACTGCTGCAAATTATCCTGGTGGGCCAGCCGGAATTAAACGAGCTGCTGGCTAAACCTGCCCTGCGCCAGTTGTCCCAGCGCATCACCGCCCGCTACCACCTGCGCCCGCTTAGCCAGGACGAAACTGGCGCCTACATTAAACACCGCCTGCAAATTGCCGGTATGCCACCGGGACGTCAGCCGTTTCCCGAGCCGATTATCAAAAAAGTGCACGCCATCAGCGGCGGCATTCCGAGGCTGATCAATATCCTCTGCGACCGTATGCTGCTCGGCGCCTACACCCAAGAAACCACCCAGATCGACCACAATATCTACAAACAGGCTACCCTTGAGGTGATGGGCGAGCGCTCACGCCCCAACCAGCCTAATTACCAAACCTATTTTTACCTGGCGGCCATAGGGCTGGGCTTGATGGTGGCGGCGCTGCTGATATGGCTGCTGCTCGCTCCGCAGCATAAGCCTGCCCAGGCTACGCCCGAAGCCCCAACCAGCGCACCTGCCCAGCCGGATGCAACGCCCCCGACAACTCCCACCAGCACCGCCTCCAGCAGCGGCGCGGCGCCCGCCAGCCTATTGACTGCCCCGCTCGTCGCCGAGGGTGAAGTCTTCTGGCAACCCACGCAGAATCAGGCCCTGGCCGACTTGCTCGGCTATATTGGAGTGGAAAAAAGCAACGCCATGTACCCCTGCTGGGTGGTCAACAAAGAGGGCTTGCACTGCGAAACTCAAAAGGCTGCCACCTGGGACGACTTCAAACGTTTTAACCGCCCGGCGGTGCTAAGCCTCACCACCAAAAGCCGCCAGGCCGGCTACATAGCGCTGGTCGCTGTTGACGGCTTGGAAGGTGAATTCCTGGTAAACGGGCAGAAAAAACGCATCAGCCTGGAGACCCTTGGCAGCCTCTGGACGGGTGAATTTGTCTTCATTTGGCGCAAGCCGGAGGGTTTTGAGGGACCGGCAGGCCTAGGCTCCAAAGCCCCTATCGTGGCCTGGGTAGCACAGCGTTTTGCCAGCATAGACAAACAAACGGCCCCCTTAACCACTGGTGTCTTCAACCCACCCTTACAGCGGCGCATTAAGATGTTTCAACAAGCCCATGGTATTACGGACGACGGCTTAATCACCTTGCCGACGCTGCTGAAGCTCAATGACTCGCTAAAAATCGATAAAACCCTCATCACACCTACAGCCGCTGTGGCACCTAATTAATTCTATGTCGCTGATACTTGAAGCCCTCAACAAAGCGGATCGCGAGCGCGATAACCAACCCAAGGTGCCAGACTTACAAACGGTTCACGGCCGCATAGTCCCGCCCTCCGCCCCCAAGCGGCACTGGGGGATGTACGTGGTCATCGCGCTCTTGGTACTGATTTTATTTCTGCTCATTGCCGTCTTAGTGCGCCAGAGCATGGCGCCAGCTACCAAGACTGCAACAGGCGCACCGGCCCAAACGGCTCCCTCAACCGCTCCGCAGGCGGCAGTTGCGGCGCCTTCAGCGCCGGCCTTGGCGCCACCGCCTGCAACTCCGGATACCGGCAGCGACGTGCACGACATCTATCAAGACGCCAGTCTCAGCGCACCCCAGCCCGAGTATGCGCCAGCCTATGAAGAAACACCGGCTATGCCCCGCACAAAAAAATCCCGCAGCCGTTTATTGGACGAACTCGAAGCTGAGGCCCAGCAGTTGGACGAAGCCAACAATGGCGAGGAAGAGTTATTGCCCGCCACAGTGCGCAAAGCCGCTAAGCCAGTTGCAAAAGCCAGCGATGAACTGCAAGACAATGGCGAGTTGAACGACGAAAAAATCAAAGCGCTCTGGGAGCAAACGAAAAAAGAAATCCCCGAGCGGCCAGGCAATCCAGCTAAGTTGCAAACCCAGATCCAAGAGGCCATCAAAGACACCCTCTCACTCTACAAGCAGGTGCCCTATCTGCATGAACTGCCGGAAAAGGTACAAAACGCCGTACCCTCAATTAATTACATCAACCATCTCTACTCAGAAAAAGCCGGTGGTGCGGTAATTATCAATAAAAAGACCCTGCGCAGCGGGCAGGAAATAAGCCCCGGCATGATCATAGAGCGGGTGGCATCCGATGGCATCGTGGTGCAGTACCAGGGCATGCGTTTTAAACTAAACGCCCTGAGCAGCTGGGTGAATTTTTCCAACAAAAATCCCGCGCCAGCCAATGAAGGGAAAAAGAAATAGAGGGCTTTAGCGAGTCATTGTTCTAGCCCAGCGCGGCACGCTGCAGGGCCAGGCTAATCAATGCTCAGCCTGCCAGCGCCCGGCCGATTACGGCGGCCACCTCCGCTGCCAAGGGCAACTGCAAAGCCGCCGCCTGGCCACCGGGCGACATTTTCACCCAGGTCTTTTGGATAATATCGACCAACTTGGCCTCGTCGTAGCCGGACTTAACCGCAAAATCCGCTAAATAATGCTCAATAAAAACCAGGCAGATCACGTCCTCTAAACACTGGGTTTCCGGGTCGCGCGCCATGGAGCGCTTTTGAATTAAATACTGCACGCGGGCTATATCGCTTGCCTCAGCACCGGCCTCGGCCATTAACTCACCGGCGCGGCGGGCGTGATACAACAACAGCTCCGAGCGCCACTGCTTATAACCCGTGCGCCCTTCCGGGTAGTTACTGCGCGGGCTAGTCCAGCGTTCAATATGCTGGGCGCGCGCGGCCAGTTGCAGCGCATAAGAGGCATCGGGCGCAAAGGCCAAAAGGGTTTTACTCATGCGCTGGGCGTACAACAATTCTTTGGCAACCGGCTCGCCGTCGCAGAGTTCAACATTCGGGTCCTGCCGATTGGCCTCATCAAACAAGGCCAGGCAGCGCGACAACAAGGCTTCATTCATCATCAAGGCTACCTTAGAATTTTTCTGCTGCGGTGGCGTCCAGCAAGGCCGCCATATCACTGATCACCACGTGTTTTTTATCCAGCTGGATAATGCCCGCTTTGTGCAAACGGCTGAAGACGCGGCTAACCGTTTCGATAGTTAAGCCCAAAAAATTGCCTATATCAGAGCGCGACATAGGCAAATAAAACTCATTACCCACCAAACCGCGCCCCTGATTACGGCGGGATATACTCACTAAAAAAGCCGCGATACGCTCTTCGGCCGCCTTTTTGCTCAACAGGGTAATTAATTGCTGATCGCTGGCTAATTCGCGGCTCATGATTTGCAAAAAGCGCCGCTGTAAATTCGGCATTTGGATGCTCAACTCTTCCAAACGATTAAACGGAATCTCACAAATTGCGCTGGTTTCCAAGGCGATTGCCGTGTTGGTGTGCTGCCCGGTGGCAATGCCATCCAGGCCGATAATTTCACCGGGCAGATAAAACCCAGTCACCTGCTCGTCACCTTCGGCGCTGTGGCTGAGGGTTTTTACCGCACCGGAGCGCACCGCGAAAATTGCGTGAAAAACCTCCCCCGCCCGATATACCACATCCCCCTTCTGCAAGGGCCTGCCCCGCTGCACTATGTCGTCTAATTTGCCGACTTCTTCGATTTGTAAACTCAGGGGTAAACACAGGGCGTGTAGGCGACAATCACCGCAATGGGTTTGATTGTGCAGATGGCAGGTCTTGGGAATTAAAGACATAAAAAAGATGCCGAACGGAAGGTTTTTAAGAAAGGGTCAAACGCCGCGCAGCCAACCCAATTTCACAAGGCCCACAAGCCTGCGACGCCATAAAAGGGTGCAATATAGCATTTATACACGCGGTAAAGCAGTTTCTATCACTTGGAAAAACGGTCCTGGCGGTATCAAGCTGCCGCCTGCTGAGGCTTGTAAAAGGCCGGGGGAGAAATCGCCTCACCCGCCAAAAGGCGTGCACAGTGATTAGCCTAAAAATCTCAGTTAACCTCGCCTGAGACGACCCAAGGCGCTCTCGCTAAAGGATCAACTGAGGCTTTTAGAATTATTTGAGACCGATAAAAAAGAGACCAATAAAAAACCGCCAAGGCCAAAACACATAATCGTCGGCCGCGCTGGCGTGGATGGGCATTTAAGGAAGCTGAGCCTCCACCTCAATTTCCACCACTATAGCGGGGTCATACAAGGCACTTACCTGCACCCAGGAGGCACTCGGATAAAGGTTGTGAAGGAAAAATTGCTTGCGCACAGGTATGGCCTGTTTTAACGCCGCCATGTCTAGGGTAAAAATAGTTTCTTTGACAATGGCATCCGCGCTCGCGCCGTAATTGCTGAGTATTGTGCTAATAAAGCGATATTCCTCCTCCAACTGCTGGGCAAGTGTCGGCGCGGTACTCACCACACCAGAGATATACAGCGTCTTGCCCACACGCACCACCTGAGCATAACCAATATCCATTTCGTAACTAGCGTAGTGTTTGCGTTCGATAGCCGTTTTAGGTTGTAAGGGCGCGCAGGCGCAGGTCAGCAGGGTAAATACCAATAATATGGCGGTTTTTATGAATAACATGAGTGCTTCTACATTGTTAACTTAAATGAGGCGCCCCGTTATTACCGGCAATTAACAGGAACGCCGCTGATTTATTGCAGAGGCCTTCGTAAGACAGGTTCAATAATGCTTATTTTCAGCACCAACTGGGCGCTAGCTCCGCCAAGTCCGCCGCACGTATGCGTGCACCAGAAAATACTCAACTCCCCTATCGGCAACTCACACAATTGCCGACTATTAGGGCGCAACAACCCCGCCACTAATCTTCAAAGCGATGGACCAATTCAGCCAGCTTGCGCTCTTCCTCTGGATCCAAATCCAAAAATCCAAACCCCGCCCAACTCTGATCGCCCGAGCCTGTTTCAGAGGTCCACAAACACTCCGCATTAGCGGCGATAGTAAGGCCGTCAGCTTCTAACAATATGGGAAACAAGGCGTCTTCTCGCAACGAGCGCGAGCCGATCAACATAAAACCCTCTAAATGAATATTGGCCACTTTGCCCAATAACTCCCCGTCCGAACGATCGCGAACAAACACATCATTGTTCACTGTAAGCCGCTGGCGCGTGCGTTTGTCCTGATCCATTTAAACCCCCTGAGGTTGGTTATTGAGCTTGTTGTTCAGCTAACTTAACGCGAATATTTTCCAAGGCGCGCTCAAAGAACGGTTTAGAGCTACCTGAAATAATTTTAGCCTGATTTGAAATCATGTCGCGGGCCAATTCCAAGCCTGATTTCATAGCGACTTTTTTACCCATTTGATCCACTAACATGTAGTGCGAAGTGCGCGCGTTATACCAGGCCACTTTTAAACGCTTACCACCTTCAAATTCAAACCAAGTGCCAAATTCAATTAATTTTAAATTATCGACCACCTTGGCTTCTTCTTCGGATAAATCAACAAATACCTGCGGTTTTGGCCCGGCTTTTTCGGCGGCAATTTTTTCCAGCTGATCACGCATAGGTGCAGGTGCGGGTTCTGCTTTTTTATTTTGCTGGGCCAACTCAACTAAAGAACTAATCGCCTCTATGAGTTTTTCACCCTTGTCGTGATCATAACCTATAGTGTTAAAACCCTCCCGGATGTAACTGAGCATAGGGCCTAACATCTGCAACTGCTGCTCAACATCATCGGCCTGCAGTTTGGGTTCGATAATCCACAGCAGTTCATCGACTAAACTTAACGCCTTTTCCCACTCCTCAGACTCTTCATTGTGACGCAACATCACAAAGGATAAAAAATCCGACCAGGGTTGCAATAAAAACAACAAAATAGCGGAAGGCAGTTCTTTTTGTGTGGTGCGCGTTAATACTTCTTCATTGACGCGGATTTTCACCTCCCGCAACCGCTCTTCACCCTGTACCCGCTCAGTGGCACGCCGCTCCATTAACTCTTGGCGGCGAATAATATTTTTGGTGTAGCTATTAAATTCAATAAACAATTCAGCAATCACATTGACATCGTTATTAAAGTCTTTAATAACGCGATCCACCACATCCTTAATTTTTTGGTACATGTCGTATTGCACTGAACCATCATTGCCGACAAAACGTGTACCGGCTTCAGCCAAACTGTTTAATAACACCCGCGCCGGGTGTTCCGGGCGTTCAAAAAAACCGGGGTCGCTAAAGGCTAATTTTAAAAAAGGCGTGTGCATATAACTGAGCAGAGCTTTGACTGAATCCGGCAAATTTTCATCGCTCAGCATGTACTCAAACACCATGCCTACCAAATCAATCGTGTGCATATCTACTTGCGAGACATCACCGCCCTGTTGTTTTACCTGCTCAGCCAAGTGCTGGGCGCTCTGGGCGATATTCACGGGAGTTAACTGCTGGCCTTCGGCGAGGTTCGGCAGATTGGTCGCCAGTTGAATATTTTGTAATACATTGACCAGCTGCTCAGAACTCAGCATAGCCACGCCTTCGGGTAGCGGTTGCACACCGCCCAAGCTCGCCTGCAGGCCGCGAATCGCCTGTAGCAATTCGGTTTGGTGCTCAGGCGAACCCAAAGATTGCATAAAGGCTAAATCTTCCGGGGAAAATTCAGTATTGCCTATATTAATAGCGCCGCGACTGCTGGCAGGCGGCATATATTTTAGATTGGGCAAAATACCGGAGCGTTTAAAATAAGCATTGAGCTCATCGACCACTGAGCCGACAAATCCGGTTAGATGTTCTTCATAGGTGCGGTAACAAATAGTTTTTGCTTTGGGCGTGAGTGGAATTAAACGCAGTGCACGCCGCAGAGATTCACACAGCTGAATAGGCGCGGCTGGGTTGCCAGCTTCAGTGACCTGCTCGCCACCATTTAAAATAGCGAAACGCTGATTCAGCGCCCAAATGGGTTCGGCAAAATAAGAGTCCATCTTGGAAATAATCGAAGTGAGTACAATCATCTCATCCAAGTCTTCGTTATCCACCAAACTCAACTCTGAGGTGCGATTGGCCGAGCTTAAATCGGTGCGCAATTCTTTGTTTTTAAATTTAACAAAACCCTCGGCGATATAGCCGGTGAAATAACGCTCTAATTCCAAGCGATTTTTGCGCACTAAGCGCTGTACACCAGCCGTTTCAGCCACTTCTTGATTGGAGCGCGCGTTGTCGATGGCGATATTAAACGCTTCATCCAAGCGTTCGGCATAGCGGTTAAACGCCTGCCTCGCGCATTCGTTTACCACCTGCTGACAGCGCTTTAAATGCGCAATCACCGTTTCCCGGTTTAAGGGTAATTGCACCTCGGGTAACACCGTTTCTGCGCCCTTGGTATTTTTATCGTCGCGAATTAGTCTGGACATACCGCCTCATTTATTTTTAAAGACCCACATCAGCGCGCAGATCGCAGCCCACAAACATCGCCAAGCACTTTTAGCTTAGACCTAGGGCGTTTGAAGTATAGTTGCGCTCGCTATAAAAATCCGGGGTATAGCGCATATTAAGTTATGCCTGGCGGCCTGCGCAGAATCGCAGGCACACCCGGCACTCTAGCATAGTCCAACGGCCCTGGGCCTCGGCCCCAGCACTGGCTAAATAGCAGTGTGCTGCCCGCCTCAGCACTAGGCGCAGCCCGCATAATTGCCGATAATCGCGACCTGCGCAAACACGAGCTGAATTATGAAAACCTACGATATTTATGGCCTAGGTGCTGCCTTGGTTGATACAGAAATCACTGTGCAGGATGACAATCTGCGCGCGTTTAACATCGACAAAGGTGTAATGACACTGGTTGATGAAGTGCGCCAGCATGAGTTGATGCGCCTGCTCGACGGCCATTTAATTAAAGCCAAACGCGCCAGCGGTGGTTCGGCGGCCAACTCTATCATCGCCGCAGCCCAATTTGGCTCTCGCTGTTTTTACAGCTGCAAAGTAGCCGATGACGATAACGGCCGTTTTTATCTTCACGACCTAAGCCAAGCAAACGTCGCCTACCCGGCCTGCGCCCGCGCCGAAGAGGGTATTACCGGCAAATGTCTGGTGATGATCACCCCGGATGCCGAGCGCACCATGAATACCTTCTTAGGTATCAGCGCCAGCCTGAGCACTGCAGATCTGGATTTAGACGCCCTCGCCAAAGCGCGTTTTGCCTATATAGAAGGTTATTTGGTGACATCTGACACCGGTCGCCCGGCCGCTATAACCCTGCGCGAAACAGCACACAAATTAGGCGTGCGCACCGCACTGAGCCTATCGGACCCAGCCATAGTGAGTTATTTTCACGACGGCCTTAGCGCCATGATCGGCGATGGTGTGGATATTTTATTTTGCAACGAAGCCGAAGCGCTCAATTTCACCCGCACAACTCATCTAGATGAAGCCTTCATAGCACTTCAGTCGGTGGCCAAAACCTTTGCCGTCACCTGCGGCGCCAAGGGCGCCTGGGTGTTCGATGGCGCCCAGTTGCAACTCATCCCCAGCCAGCCAGTGCAGGCCGTGGACAGCAACGGAGCGGGTGATATGTTTGCCGGAGCCTTTTTACATGGCATAGGGCGCGGCTGGAGTTATGCTGAATCGGCCGCCTTCGCCAACCGTGCCGCAGGCCTGGTGGTGAGCCAATATGGGCCGCGCCTCAGAGCCGAGCAACACCAGCAATTGCTGGCCTACGCAGCAGGCTGAGCGGATAAAATTTACGAAAGGTGTTGGATAATGGGCGCAATATGCTGCGCCCTATGGGCTCAGTTGGTAATTAACGATTTAACACCAACCCCTGCTCAATATATTTGCGCAGGGAAATACCAAAGCTGCGATCCTTCCAGACTTGTTTAATCAGATAATCCTGCGACAAATCGCCCTCTTCGATTTGCGACAAATCCATAAAAAGCTCTTTTTCCAAGGGCTTTTTATTCTGGTCGCGCACTAATAACACCTTCGGCAAATGGCGCAACTTGTGGTTGGTTTCCACCACAATTGCCACCTGGCCGGAATGTAATTCCACAATACTGCCGGGTGGATATAAACCAACGGTTTGTAAAAATTTCAGCGCCAGTCGCTCATCAAAATGCGAGCCGCGATCTTGATAAATGATTTTTAATGCTTCGGTAGAGGTTTTCGCCGATTGATAACAGCGATCAGCGGTCATGGCGTCATAAGCATCCACAATCGCGATAATTTTGGAAAACAGCGAAATACTCGCACCTGCCAATTTGCGCGGGTAACCCTTGCCATCCACCCGCTCATGGTGGCTGTAGGCCACGTCGATTACCCCGTTATAAATACCGTCGGTACTCAAGAGTAAATTGCGACCATGAATGGTGTGCGCCATCATGGAGCGCATTTCGCCGACAGTCAGTGAGGCGGGTTTGTTTAATATATCCGGCGGCACTTTCATTTTGCCGACATCATGTAGCAGGCCGCACATACCTAACTTGTGCAACTCTTCCTCACTCATCCCCAAGACGCGACCAAACGCCACCGCCAAAATACACACATTCAAACAGTGTTCAGCGGTGTATTCACTTTCGCTGCGGATTTTTGCCATCCACATTAGGGCGTCGGGGTGGCGTATCACCGATTGCACACAATCGCTCACCATCTGCTTGGCGTGATCGGTATTAATGGCTCCGCCTAGACGTATGTCATCAAGCAGCGATTTGGTGAGCGTGCGCGCCTGGCAAAAAGCCCCGACAATTTTGCGGTGCTCTTCATCGATACGGGTGGTGTTTTGGTACTGAATGGGGCCTTTGCCCCGAGCGGTGCTGATTGCAGGCTTAGCAAGGGCTTTGTAAACGGTGTCCACATAAACATAGCTGCAATATTCAGCCACTATGTCCACATCCTCTTGGGACTCCAACATAAAGCCCTGCAGAATAAATGGCGTTTCCAGCCAGTCGCGATCCAGTTTGGCCACATACATGCCAACGCGTAGATCGCTTACATACATCTTTTGCAGACTCGACGCCATTAAACCGCACCTGAAGAAACAATTACACGCCAAAAGTGCAGATGCCTGCGGGCACCTGTGGCAACTACATCCAGTCCAACCGGGATGGGAGCAAAACACAGAGCTGCACTAGTAGCCGTGAGCATGATGGATTTTTACTGTTGTTTCTTAAGTTGTCGCTTACTTACCCCTACAAATCAAGAAACATTAAACAACTTTTATTATTGCATCACACACATAGTCAAGATTAGCGCGATTAAGCCCAGCAATGCTAGCTCTTGAGTTGCTCAAAAGGTAAATACTGAAGTCAGACATCAATTCCTGTACCTGCTTAGCACTCAAACCGAGAAATGAGAACATTCCAAACTGTGCCAAAATAAAATCAAATCGACCGGCTGCGCCCCTTGCATTCATACCGGCGACAAAATCTTGTCGCAACTGCGCAATACGCTGGCGCATTTCATCTAATTCCTGCCGCCATAGCGACTGTAATTGAGGGCTTTGCCAAACGGCGGCCACTAAAGCTGCACCGTGATCGGGTGGCATGGAATAAATGCCGCGCACAATCGCCATCATGTGGCTTTTAATTGCTGCTGCAGTTGCACTATTGGCAGCAAGCACTGCCACCGCACCGACACGCTCGCGGTATAAGCCAAAATTTTTCGAGCAGGAAAGCGCTAAAACCACTTCCGGCACAATGCTTAACAAGCTCTGCAAACCCTTGACGTCATCTGCCAAACTGACACCAAAACCCTGGTAAGCCATATCCACAAACGGAATAAAACCCTGCCGAGCGGCCAGCGCGCCGATGGTTTGCCATTGCGCAAGGGATAAATCTACGCCGGTTGGGTTGTGGCAACAGCCGTGTAATAACACCAAATCGCCCGCTGGCACCTGTGCTAAACACTCCAGCATGGCCGCCTCATTAATGCCGTGGCTGGCGGCATCGTAATAGGGATAGGTTTTTATCTCTAAACCGGCGTTGCCCAGCAGTGGAATATGATTTCCCCAGGTGGGATCGCTCACCCAAATACAGGCGCCGGGGCGCGCTTTTTTGATAATTTCCGCCGCCACACGCAGCGCACCGCAGCCACCAGGTGTTTGCGCCCAGGCCAGGCGTTCATTGATAGCGGGCAGATGCTCGGCAAATACCATTTCGCTCATAGCCTGTAAAAATGCCTGATTGCCGCCGGGGCCTACATACACTTTAGAATTTTGCTCGGCGATTAGCGCCGCCTCAGCGGCTTTAACAGCGCGCAATACCGGTGTATGACCTTCTTCGGTTTTGTATACGCCAACCCCCAAGTCTACTTTGTGTGGATTTTTATCTTGGGCATACAAAGCCATCAAACCCAAAATAGGATCGGGCGGCAATAACGATAAGGATTCAAACATGCAGATACCTAAACTAAATGATTAAATTTAAAATTATGATAAATAAACGCACAGCACTTGCGGGCAAGGCATTAAATTCCATGGTTTTGCACAAAGTCGCAATTTTACCCCAGCCATTCAAGCCAACACCCCATAGGCGGGCATTAATTTTTTAGGCAAATTCTGATAAATAGCCCCGTTCGTCACGGGGTTGCGTGGCGAGGAAACAGGGCTCTTGAGACTGCTGCGCATACCAAGCGGCAAGCTGCGGATTGAACACCGCAGGGTCAATTAAGGGTAGACGCAGAGCCAAATATCCTAAGGCACATACCATAGCGATGCCGCCGATATTGACGCTCGCGCCAGAGCCCAAAGCTTCCACTGCAACCGCCTGAAGCCCTGCCTCGATGGTATCCTGCCAACGCCTCAGCCAGAACGCGGACGCACTCGCATCGGGGCGGCGCTGATCCATCACGCTCGCCACCGCAGCATCCATAATACCGTTGGCGAGATAATGGTATTTTTGCACGGTGAAATAATCGGCTTGGCCACGCTGAAATAAACTAACACCACCCCGCGCACAGTAGAGTTCGTCCAAATACTCACAGATTAATGTGCTGTCGAATAAGCTGATAGCGGTAGTTTCCAAAGCAGGAATTTTACCCAGCGGATTGATAGCACGAAAATCAGCAGTTTCCAGCGGCTTGGTCAATATCCACTGAATATTAGGCTCTTGAGTGAGCGCGGCAAAAATACGCACCTTGCGCGCGAAAGGCGAGGTTATACTGTAGTGGATACGCATAGGGGTTCCATGCAAAGATAAAGGAGCTTTTTACTCCGCTCAGATGCAACCCACAAGGTTTTTCTAACCGCTGCACATTTATGCCACTACGCAGAATATTCCGCAGATTAATCAGGCGCAGCACATAATCACCCAATTGATGCTTGAGTATATGGGACGCTATTTATTTAAATTAACGGTTTTTCTCAGTTTAATTATCGGCATCGGCAATTACATGGTGTATTTAGGCACTGGCCGTGTACCGTTTAACGATTTATGGCAACACATGAAGAAAAACTCCATCGAACTCCCCTCGCCCGCCACCTTGGATATACCGGACTTACCAAAACTGCCAAACCTTAGGGGCGACAAGGCTGCCACGGCCTATAAATGGACGGACCACATGGGGGTGGTGCACTATTCAGACCAGCCGCCAGATGGACAAAATGCACAGTTAATTAACGTCGACCCCGATCAGAATTTAGTGCAAGGCACGGCCATTGCTCCGCCGGAAACCGCAGAAGCGCAGCCTAAAACACCCACACCACAAGCCATCAATAACACAGCTCTAAATGGCAGCCCAGCCATGGATACACAGTCGATGCAGCAGCTACTGCAACAAATCAAAGCCGCTGCTGAAGCCGCCAAACAGCGGCCAATTGATTAATACAAAATGCTTGGCGGCTATTAAAAGAGTGTGATCGTGAGCTGGGCATTTGGTTAATCAGAAAACTTCTATTAAAGATTTAGCCCGGCGGGTTTTAGTGCAGGGTCAACAACGCCCGCTTATTGCAGGTTTTATTTTTTAAACCATCATGGATATGCAAGCAGCGACGGCGCCAAGGGGATGTGCGCGTGCGTTTTTTGAAAACAAATAAAACCTGCCATTAATCGAAGGCCCCTAACCATTTAAAAACACATCGAAAAATGCGTGCGGCCAAGGGCCTGCAAAAACGCCACAACTGCTTGCGCCGCGCCAAACGCTGATCAATATTTGCCACACAAAAAAAACCTCGGGCGATTCAAAAAAGAATGCAACCGAGGTTTTATACCGCACAAAACCACATCAAAAACTAGTGTGGTAACTTACTGTTACACCGTTTCAAGCCGATCTACCAGCTGAAATCCGCGCGGCAATTTATTACCTTTGCGGCCGCGCTCACCCATGTAGTGTTCCATATCCTTAAGGCTGAGCGTCAAATGGCGTTTGCCGCTGTATATTTTTACGCTGGTGTCATGCGTAATCACCGCAAGGCCCGCTAAAAACTCTTCGCGTTTAATTAAACGATCCGCTGGGATACCGATAATTTTATTGCCCTTGCCTTTGGGTAAAACCGGTAAATCATTGACGGGGAATACCAACATACGCCCCTCGTTGGTGACCGCAACTAAATAAGTGCCGTCGATAGGTGTTGGCAAGGGGATTGGAGGCATCACCCTGGCGCCTTCGGGCAAACTCAACAGAGTTTTCCCAGCGCGGTTTTTACTGTACAAATCACCGAAGCTAGCGATAAATCCATAGCCTGCATCACTGGCTAATAACACCGGCTGATTATCGTCGCCCATTAACAGGCCGCAAAACTCTGCCCCCGAAGGCGGGTTGAGCTTGCCGGTTAAAGGCTCTCCTTGGCCGCGTGCGCTGGGCAAACTATTGGCGGGCAACGCATAACTGCGGCCGGTAGAATCCAACAACAAAGCATTTTGCTGGCTTTTGCCCTGCGCCGCATATTTAAAACTGTCACCAGCTTTGTAACTCAGTGCCGTAGGGTCAATATCGTGGCCTTTGGCGGCGCGAATCCAGCCTTTATCGGATAACACTACCGTTACAGGCTCGCTGGGCATAATTTCATTTTCGCTAAAGGCTTGTGCTTCAGCGCGCTCAACAATGGGTGAACGGCGCTCATCGCCAAATTCTTTGGCTGCCTGCACCAATTCTTTGCGGACAAGCGATTTTAATTTTTTCTCAGAACCTAAAGTGGCTTCTAAATCGGCTTTTTCTTTCGCAAGCTCAGCTTGCTCGCCGCGAATTTTCATTTCCTCTAAACGCGCCAATTGGCGCAGGCGCGTATCGAGAATGTAATTGGCCTGCTCTTCACTGAGCGCAAACCGCTGCATAAGCACTTCTTTGGGGTGATCTTCCGTGCGAACTATATGAATGACTTCATCCAGATTTAAAAATGCAATTAATAAACCGTCCAATAAATGTAGGCGGCGATCCACCCAATCTAACCGGTGTTGCAAACGGCGGCGCACGGTGTCCGTGCGAAATACCAACCACTCAGTCAACATGCCCGGCAAGCTTTTTACCACCGGCCTGCGGTCAAGACCGATGTAATTCATGTTGATACGGTAGCTGCGCTCTAAATCCGTGGTGGCAAATAAATGGTTCATCAGCGCATCTAAATCGATGCGATTAGAGCGTGGAATAATGACTAAACGAGTGGGATTTTCATGGTCGGATTCATCGCGCAAATCCGCCACCATAGGCAGTTTTTTCTGCTGCATTTGTTGGGCGATTTGTTCAATAATTTTTGCCCCACTGACTTGATGGGGCAATTCAGTAATCACTAGGTCGCCATCTTCGCGGTTCCAGAGCGCGCGCATTTTGATGCTGCCACGGCCCGTCTCATACATTTTGATAATGTCGGCGCGGGGCGTAATGATTTCGGCGCGAGTGGGCATATCAGGCCCTAAAATATGCTGGCATAAATCCGCCGTGCTGGCAGTTGGGTTATCCAGCAGGTGCACACAAGCACTCACCACCTCGCGCAGATTATGCGGGGGAATGTCCGTGGCCATACCCACGGCAATGCCCGTGGTGCCATTTAATAACAGCGCAGGCACGCGGCTGGGCAATACGGTGGGCTCTTCCAAGGTGGCATCGAAGTTGGGCTGCCAGGTAACGGTCCCCTGCCCCAATTCACTTAATAAGAGTTCAGAAAATGCCGTTAGGCGCGACTCGGTGTAGCGCATGGCAGCAAAGGATTTGGGATCGTCCGGCGAGCCCCAGTTACCCTGGCCATCTACCAAGGGATAGCGAAAGGAAAAGGACTGCGCCATCAACACCATGGCTTCATAGGCGGCAGAATCGCCGTGGGGGTGAAATTTACCGATTACATCCCCCACAGTGCGGGCGGATTTTTTAAATTTGGCGTTGGCTTTTAAGCCCAACTCACTCATGGCGTAGACAATGCGACGCTGGACCGGCTTTAAGCCGTCGCCTATATGCGGCAGCGCGCGATCGAGAATCACGTACATGGAATAGTCCAAGTACGCCTTTTCGGTGAAGTCTTTTAACAGCAGTGTTTCATCGGCCGCAGGGGCGGAAAGTGTGCTCATAGTCTTATCAGGTGCCAGTGAAAATGACGCGCATTAAACCATGGGAGGCAGTTAAGGTGAATGTGTTTGTGGGCCGACACAAAACGGCGGGGCTCTTGTCAGCGCTTATCCAGCCGCGCCGCTAAGGCCTAATTTGCACCGCCACATAGATGTGCTGGGGCCTTTATGGATTACCCAGCATTCAAAGCTAAACACCTCAGAACACATCTGAAACCCTGGCATCGCTAAAAATGAGGGGCAGGCGCCGCCTAAAATGCTCATTTACTCGGTGTATCGGCAATGGCTTTGATCGCGCCACCTCAATTTAACTGACGTGAAATTTTATTCTGCATCCTTGCAGTCGTCTTTTTTTGCGGGGCGCCGAGCCGGTGCTTTACCACCTAGTGTTTCAGAAGCTCACCAAATGTTTGGCCACTGTATTAAGCGGGTGAGTTACAGCCAGGCAAATAAACTCACTGTAATTTATCAACCTGATCCGCTCGCGGACCAAAATTAATTTTAGCCTCATCGTAATTCATGCCATCACCCGAGGTATCTATGCCCTCAAATTCAGCGCTCACCGCCGAATAGGTATTGATGGCGGTAGCTCTTCTGTAGGCATCGTGTACAGGGTTTATCGGGAACACCGTCTCGCCTGTAATTTTACTCACCAGAAAGCCTTCCTTTTTCTCATCCAGAGGTACAGTACTCTGCAAATAACCCTGCGGGTTGGTCGAGTAGATTTCGAGTTTTGGCACACTGGTGTCCAGAACAAAAATCTCGTAATAAGCGGCATCTTTTGGGTTTTCCGTCAGACGGCCAGCGACTTTATAAGGCGATTTCGGCAGGCTGTGATACAGAGTTTTACCCAACTCAACAAACTCATTTAAGCCAGTTTTGATTTTAGGCTGAAATTTTTCTGACTTAGCGGTAATAGAATAGAACTCCACAACCCCCGTTTGATTGGTAATGGCCTGCACATAAAAATAGGGGTTGTTGTAATAATATTCACTGTACAAAACGTCTCTAACTTCTTTTTTAGGTGTGGCGTGACGAATAATTTTATAGCTTACCATTTTGAGAGTTTTACTCTCTTTAAGCTTTGGCTCCCCCAGTTGCTCAGTAAAATAACCAATATCAACACCCAATTTCAGGAGGTTGAGTTTTTGAGTTATGGCCTCGGCTTCTTGGCTGGATAAATTGCCGAATGACTTTTGATACAGAAGCCCACCAAGAACAACCGCAACAATCAGCCCGCCCAAACCGGCAAACAGCCAAAAGTGCCTACTGGATTTTTGATCAACATTTTCTTCAGTCATAGAACTTGCTCACTCACTAGCTAAAACAATTAGACGGTATACAGACAACAAAAAAACCCGGAGCTGCTGCCAGCACCGGGTTTATTTTTAGATCAAGAACGTTTGGGAACTATTGCGCCCAGATTTTCTTCAACAGAGCAGTTTTACGTGAATCCATTTCACCCCATTGGCTCCAAGCTTCAGTGTTGCTGACGGGATCGTATTTGTGGATGTAAATACCACCGGTGTCGCCGGATTCTGGGTTGATGGACCAGTAACAACCTTCGATTTTCTTCTCAACCATGTACTCACCCAGAGTTTCCTGCCAGGCTTTATCTGGATTGTTGGTTACGTAGCTCCACAGTTGTTTTTCAGCTGCACGCACACCTTTTTGTGGCCAATCCATGTTGCCGCCGTACTCACCGATCAAGATGGCGTAGTTTTGGTCACGCAGGTAACCGAAGTGCTCTTGCCAACCAGCTTTAATTCGCGTTTTGTTACCCGCGATATCAAACTCACACTTCTGCTCGGCTGCCTCGTCGCCGTTGTAGGTTTGGCCTTCGTCGTTATTGCCACAGCTAGAGGAGAAAAAGTGCCCTTGCTGGTAAACGGAAGGACCGTATACGTGCGGAGAAATTACCAAACGGTCTTTAGGAATGTTCAGAGGACGCGTTTTGAAACCATAGGCGTTTTCACCCCAGTTCGGGTTGGTCGCTAAATCGCCGTGATCAACTTTAGTACCGTCTTTAATGCCTGAGCCTATACCTTCCACAACGATCAACACGTCTTTGTTAACGCTGTTAATGGTTTGATAAGCTTCTTCAGCCAAACCAGCCCACTGGTCCCAAGTGTAACCCCAGGGTTCGTTGAAGATATCGATACCGATAATGTTGTCGTAGGTATTGGCAAGGGTGGCCAGGTCTTTCAGGTTAGCCAACCATTTAGTTTTGTTGTACGGCTTGTCGTTAGTCGCGCCGCCGCCACAAGAGTGATCTTCACGCTTGTAATCGTAATCTACGCGATCTTTGTCAACGTAGGGTGGGTTAGCTTCAAATACATCTTTACGCCAGCCCACGTAGTTGGAGCAGGAGTGAATATCGGGCATTACTTTTAAGCCATTAGTTTTGGCTAATTTGATGAATTCGATCATCGCTGTGCGAGCATTCGCGTAAGGATATGCATCGGCTTTGTTCTTCAAGCGACCTTTGGGGTTTTTCGCGCTGCCATCCCAAACGCGGGTCATACCCTGTTCGTTGTTGGTCTCTAAGGTTTGTGGCGTTACAGGCAAACGAATCATGTTGATACCGAGGGACTTGATCTCGGTCATGGTTTGTTGAATGGTGCGTTTGCTGTTGTTATCCCACCACATGTTGCCTATGTACAGCTCTAAAGGAGCACCGCTTGGGTTGACATCGGCGTCGCTAGGCTCGTGCTGGCCTTCTAAACCGAACCAGGCGCCACACTTCATGGGGAATACAGTGCCGTTTTCAGTGACGCGGCCTTGTGCGTTTACACGGTAGCGACCAACAGAACCACTTGAGCTGCTAGAAGAGCTGCTGGAAGAACTAGACGAGGAGGATGAGTTGCCGCCACCGGTTGAGCTAGAGCTGGAGCTGCTGTTGCCGCCACCGTTAGAGCTGCTGGAAGAAGACGACGAGCTGCTGCTAGAGGAAGATGATGAGCTGCTGCTAGAGGAGGAAGACGAGCTGCTGCTTGAAGACGAACTACTGGAACCTGTTCCAGTACAAGCTGCCAGAGCCAGTGCTAACACACAGGAGCCGGACAGCTTAAATAGATTTAATTGATTGTTGGTCATACTAATCCCACATCGGCTAGTTAAAAATATTATGTTTTTTATTTTCGCACGGCGGTTTGCGGCCTCTATGTCGAGTCGGTCGCTTAGCGCTCAGCTAGATCAGTGCGAACCACTTGGCAAAATTCCCGCTCAAGTCACGCAACTGATACAACACGACTACTCTTACAAAGAGTACCCCAGCTACCACCGCAGGGCGTTCAAAGGGTAAACGTCCATTTCCAGAGGAAGCCGATATTTTTGTGCGCTAACCTGCAGCAAAAACATCTGTTTTAAAGCACTCGATGGCAGCTGTACTTATTTTGCTTTGCCGCCATCCACTTCGCGAATAACCACCCAATTTAGCGTTACACAGTGTGTAAAACTCTTTGGATGGCTAGCCTAAAAGCGGTACTTTCCAACCCTGTTAGCATCTATTAAGCCTAACAATTGCCAGGGCGTCATCCGTCAAATGATGTAACTATGATGGCCTTCGCAGTTTGTTCACTGCCGCATAACCTGATAGTCATTCGTACTGTGAACTGGGTACAGGTTATTTTTGGGCACACTTCATGTACCGGGCAAAACGCGCATTTATCCTATATTTAAAGGCTTTTTGCGCAATAGCTAACCGATCTACTCAGTTACGCCCATAGGCCAGCCGCCCAATATTTGCCATTTATTGACGATTCCACAGAACAATTCAGCCGTTTTCTCAGCGTCATAGGCGGCGCTGTGTGCTTCCTTGTTAGAAAATTCAATACCCGCCAACTGGCAGGCGCGGGCGAGCACGGTGTGGCCATAGGCGAGGCCCGCCAGGGTTGCCGTATCGAAGCAGCTAAACAGATGAAACGGGTTGCGCTTGGCGAGATCACAGCGGTTGGCGGCGGCCTTAACAAACCCCAGGTCAAAATGAGCGTTGTGGCCTACGATGACGGCGCGGTTGCAGCCGTATTCCTTCACTTTGCGGCGCACAGCGGTGAAGATTTCCTCCATAGCCAACTGCTCCGGCACCGCCTCGCGGTCTTCGCAGCTGAGGTCTATGCCGGTAAAGTCCAAAGCGGACTGCTCTATGTTGGCGCCTTCAAACGGGTCTACATGGAAGGAGTGGGTTTCATCAACTGTTAAAAAGCCCTGCTCATCCATACGCAGGGTGACAGCGGCTATTTCTAATAAAGCGTCGGTATGGGCGTTAAAGCCGCCGGTCTCCACATCCACAATTACCGGCATAAACCCGCGAAAGCGCTCAGCAAACAGGCTTTTAGCAGAAGTGTCGGCGCTCACAGCGGGCTCCTTGTTCATCGCTGCAGGCGCCAATGCAGAGTTTCTCCGGCCATCAGCGGTATGACCTGGTCAGCGCCAAAAGGCAGCTCGGCGGGTAGTTGCCAATCTTCTTTGCGCAGTGTGACCTGGCCAGTATTGCGCGGCAGGCCGTAAAAATCGGCGCCATTAAAACTGGCGAAGGCTTCCAATTGAGCGAGTTTGCCTGCGCGCTCAAAGGCCTCGGCGTAGAGTTCAAGGGCGCTATAAGCGGTGTAGGCGCCCGCACAGCCGCAGGCGGCTTCCTTTTTATGACGGGCGTGAGGGGCCGAATCGGTGCCCAGGAAAAAACGCGAGGCACCTTGGCTGGCGGCTGCCATCAGCGCCTCTTGATGGATGCTGCGCTTTAAGATCGGCAAACAGAAGTAGTGAGGGCGAATGCCGCCCACCAACATATGGTTGCGGTTAAACAACAGGTGGTGGGCGGTGATGGTGGCGCCGAGGTTGGCGCTGGCCGATTGCACAAAATCCACCGCCTGGGCGGTGGTGATGTGTTCAAACACCACTTTCAAGCTAGGAAAGCGCCGCAGCAGCGGCTCTAGAGTGCGGTCGATAAACACCGCCTCGCGGTCAAATATGTCTATGGCGCTATCGGTAACCTCACCGTGAACCAACAGCAACATGCCCACTTCGGCCATGGCCTCGAGGGCTGGGTAGATGTGCTCAATGGCGGTCACACCGGAGGCGGAATTGGTAGTGGCACCGGCCGGGTAGAGCTTGCCAGCAATAACACCGGCTTGTTTGGCGGCGAGGATGGTGGCGGGGCTGGTTTGATCGGTTAAATACAACACCATCAGCGGCTCGAAGCTTGTGCCCGCCGGCACCTGAGCCTGAATACGCGCGCGGTAGGCCATAGCCTCTTCGGCCTGAGTAACCGGCGGCACTAAATTGGGCATGACGATGGCGCGGCGGAACGTGCGGGCGCAGTCGGCCACGGTATGACTGAGCACATCACCATCGCGCAGGTGAATGTGCCAATCATCTGGGGTAGTGAGGGTGAGGCGCTCAGTCATGACAGGTTCCAACGAAAAATCCGCCGCATGCTACCGGAATTAATACCTAAAGCCCAGGCGCTCGGGGCCGATAACCCAACAGAACCCACGCCTTTAGCCGCCGGAGGCCCTGTGCCGCGCTCTGCTCTATTCAGCCACATTCGCCGCAGCGGGTGCCTACACACCGCCCTGGGCTTGCTGTGTCTGGCGCTGAGCGTCCTGGCACCTTCCGTCAGCGCCATCACCTACTCGAATTTTATTGAGAACGGCGGCTGGAGCAGCGAGTCGTCCCTGTTTGCCTGCAAGCTGATCCACACCATTCCCTACCTGGGTAAAGCGGAGTTTGAAAAACCCGCTGGCGAGCCCATGGTTTTTCACCTCAAGGTCAACAACCCCAGCTTAAAAACCGGCCAGGCGCAAATGGTCGCGGCGCCGCCGGTATGGAAATCCAGCAGTAACAAACGCAATTTGGGCTTTGTACCGGTACAAGAGCGCACACTACAAGTAGCCGTGCAGGGCTTTAAACCCGAGCGCATGCTGGCAGAATTGTTCGATGGCCAAGAACTGCTGATTAGCCGCAAGCCCCGTTACGGCGGCGATGAAACCACCCGTGTGGCCATCACACCGATTGGCTTTCGCGCCGCCTACCGAGACTACACCGCCTGTTTGGCAGCACTGCTGCCGGTGAATTTTGAGCAGATCCAGCGCACCTCCATTTACTTCGGCTCCGACCAGTTTGAACTCACCCCCAGCGAGCAGAATAAACTGGACAACATAGTCGCCTACCTAAAAGCCGACCCTATAGCCCAGGAGTTTTTTATCGACGGGCATACGGATTCCATCGGCAGCGCGCCAGACAACTTAGCCTTGGCGCAAAAACGCGCCGAAACCGTGAGCCGGTATCTCATCAAAAATGGCATGCCCAAGGATGCTTTCTGGGTACGCTGGCACGGCGAACGCTATCCGGTGGCGAGTAATAAAGACCGTTTAGGGCGGGCCAAAAACCGCCGTGTGACCATTCGCTTGGAAACCGAAAAGACCCAGCCTGAGAACAAAGGCAACTCCTCCCCCGGTGGCGACATCCGCCCAGCGGAGCCCGGCGCCCCGGCGCCAACCGCAACCACAGCGGAAACACCCGCTGCCGAACCTGCGCCCGCCACCCAGCCGACACCACCCCCAGCCGCAGCGGCCAAGCCCACCGAAGTACCGGGTGGTGCACCAGTATCTCCCAGCGCCCAGGCACAGCCGGTATCTGCGCCCAGCGAGCCCAACGCCGCGCCTAAAATCTAAGCTGTGTTCTACTCAAGACTAGGGCTTAACGGCTGAGACCTGAGCAGGCATAATTGCCGCACTTTTTTACCTCCTACTTTTACAGTCGAGCACAGCCATGGGAAGAACCTTCGAGAACCGCAAAGCCGCAATGGCCAAAACAGCGGGCATGAAAACTAAGATTTACTCCAAATTCGGTAAAGAAATTTACGTCTGCGCCAAAGGCGGCGGCGTTGACCCGGCTGCAAACCTGAGCCTGCGCCGCTTAATCGAAAAGGCCAAACGCTCCCAGGTGCCAGGCCACGTGATTGAAAAGGCTCTGGACAAAGCCAAAGGGGTGGGCGGCGAGGTGTATACCACCGTGCGCTACGAAGGGTTTGGCCCCGGCAACTGTATGGTGTTGGTGGATTGCTTGACCGATAACAACAACCGCACCATCGGCGATGTGCGCACCTGTTTTAACAAATGCAAAGCCAAACTCGGCGCCCCCGGCGCGGTAGGCCACTTATTTGACCACCGCGCGATTTTTGCCTTTAAACATTCAGATGAAGACGCTGTATTAGAAGCGCTGATGAACCACGATGTGGACGTAGCGGAAATTGAAAACGAAGACGGCATCATTACCGTCATAGCCCCGCATACAGAATTTTATAAAGCCAAAACAGCGCTGACGGAAGCCTTTGGTGACATCAACATGGAAATGGAAGAAATTTCTTTTGTGCCGCAAACCCACGCAGAAATCAGCGGCGAGGATGTGCAGATGATGGAAAAATTCATCGACATGCTCAATGACTGCGATGATGTGCAAGAGGTTTACCATAACGCCATCATGAATTGATTGCCGTTCTTCCCAATAAAAAAGCGGCTATTTAGCCGCTTTTTTATTGTCTGCCACCCTATTAACCCGGCGGGTTTTAGTACCGAGTTAATAAACTAGAGTTTGCCGCCACGAGCAGTTTTAAGTTGTGCGGTTAATTCGCTGCAATTAAATACAGTTAGTTTTTTACTGCTACAGCTATCAATGACGCTTTTAGCCCCCGTCCAGTCACCCGTATTTAAATAAAGGCTCAACCAGTTGCGGTAGCCATTGGCGAGATTTTTTTTCGCGGTGGTGTCAGTTGCATCCTGATAGGGCTGGCTAAAATATTCCTCCAAAATATCCACCACGCCTGGCCAATCCTGTTGCTCCCAACGGTCGATGGCCCAGAGGTTATACAGCGTGGCGATTGTGCGCCCCCATTTAGGATTTTTACGCACATGCTCTTCAAGGCTGCTGGCAAATAACAACGCCTCTTCAAACTGCTTTTTTTGACCTAGATAGGCGAATAACTGCTGGCTTGAATCCACCAGTGCTGTGTCAAATAACGCGCGCTCTTTCATGTGGTTGGGCAAACTCAGCAGCGTATTCATCTGCATTTTATAGCCGTCTAAATTGCCGGTATTGGCATAGGCAAATAAGGCGCTGGTGTGCAGCCAATAAATAGTGTGTTGAATGGCTTTGTGATCGAGAAATAAAGGCTGAACCTGCCGCAAATCCGCCAGGGTGGTGGCATACAGGCGCAGCAAATCGTACCAAGCGCCCTGCTCGCTGAGGGTTTCTACTTCACTGCTGTAAAACTGCAACCGGCGCGACTGGGCTATGGCGCTGCTCGGGTCTAAAAAGGCGCTAATTTCCCCCAGGCGCACACTGTCGCTGCGGCTCATGTGGGCTGCATCCGTGTGCTGGGTGAGCATACTCAAGGCGGCCAATTGCAAGGGGGAGATTAACTGCCGGTTTTGATAATCCTGCAGGCTGGAAGGCGGCAGGCCGCGCTCTTTAAACCAGGCGGCCGAGGCTTGGTAAAAAGCCTCGTCATGGGGTACACCAAAGCCAGCTGGCGAGGTGGTTTCCACCTCGGCTTTGCCCTTATCGCCTAGATTAATTTCCACAAATACATGGGAGGGCAAAACAGCCGCGCGGGGGGTAAATTCCAGATAACGCGCCAGCACTATGTACAACATACTGGAGCTGATGCAGTTAAATTGCCCGGTAGAAAATATCGCCGCAATGGCTGACTGATCTTCATCGTAACCGCCCTGCTGGCGGGAGTCTGGGGCGACAAAAAAGTGCTGGTGCATCATCTGATGTAAACGCTGCGCTTGGCGGTAGCGGTCGGAATCCGCGCGCAGATCCGAGGGCAGGCCTTCAATAAACGCCGCCACCCGCCGCTGGCTGTTTTCATAATCCGCTAAATTGCGCTGGCCGGAAGCCAGCACATAAAACGCTAACAAGGCCTGCGGCTCATTCTGTTGGGCGCGGTGGCGCAGGCTGAGGGTATCGTTTTCAAAATAGGAGAGTTCCGACCAAATCGGAAACGGCGATTGACCATAGGTAGGCCGCAGGCTCGGCACCTCGGCCCAAGCTCCAGGGGCACTTATCAAGAGAAATATAAGCCCGCAGGCAAATCGCTTAAGCATACTCACGCACAATAGGAGAGAACGGTCTAGGGGCTATAAACGGTCTAGAGCCTATACAAGGTCTAGTGCCTATAAACGGTCTAGAGCCTATGAACGGTCTAGAACCCATGGAAGCTGGCTTAGTTCCCAGCCTACCGGCCGCGACTCTACCGCAAATTTACGCGCGCCGCTGTCCAGCCTCACACAGATTGCGCCCGCTGTTTATTTCCCCCATTCCCCGGCCAAGGCCTCGGCCGCCTTGGCAATGCCGCTGGCGAATAATTCGCCAGGCTCCTGTTTGCGGCGGTTCAACACGCCCTGGGCAGCCTCCATTTTTAGCGTATCGACGAGTTTTTTGCTGCGCGCATCGTAGAGGCGAAAATTCAGTTGCCAGGAATTTTTAGCGGTTTTTTTCGCTTCTTCGGCATAGGGATTGGCAGAAATAGTCACCAACTGGGGCACCAGCACAAAATCCGCATTCACCTGCTGGGCATCTTTAAAGGTTTGCGGCAAACGCGTAGGTTCCGCCTGGCTGACACTGGCGGCAAAGCGGCGGGTGAATTGAATAGTGATCTGCTCGGCGAGCTGATATTGCGTGCGTGTAATCGGTTGCTCGGCGTCCAACAGGCTCACATCCGGGTAGGCTAAATAGAGTTTGCTCTGCTGCGGCAACACCCAATTTTGTTCGCGGGTTACCACAAAGTGATCACTTAAATGCGCCGCCGCTAAGGTGTCGCGGGTTAAATCGCGGCTGTAATTGGCCGTGCAGCTGGGCAGGCAGCTGAGGCAAAGGCCGAAGATCACAGCCTTGGTGCGCCAGGGGCGCGGAGCATAGGTGCACATAGTGGCTCCTGTGGAGCGGCAATTTTTGATTGTTATTGAGCGGAGGATTGAACCTGCCGGGTTAATTCTAAAAACCTCCGTTGCGCCCCTAATTAGAACACCTACTACCTAGCTGACAGGAAAAAGTACAGGGCATTTCCTGCACGCCGTGAATACGTGCGTGTAGGCTCGTCAAAAAGATCCCTCTTTATTGACGCTCTGAAATGCCCTGTATTCTTTACTTCCGTACCACGAGTAAGGCGCAGATTAGGGGCGCTGTTTCCGAACACTGGGCGCAAAAAAGCGCTCAAATTCAAGCCTTCGGTAGTCGCAGCCGGGTTTAACTGAGGTTTATAGGCAAATAGCAAGGTTCCGCATAAAAGCTTGCGCGATCCCAGCCTTTGGGCCACATTTAATTCAACTGTTAGCGATTGCAAGCCCTTGAGTCACCAGACAAGGCCTCAAAACTGCTCGCTTCCAAGTATAGGTGCCGCTCAGGCCTTGATGGCGAAATCTCGCCGAATTTAAGAATATGTCCCCATGCTCGATTTAGCGCCCTTTTTTATCTTGGATGCACACGGCCCCCACCGCTGGGTGAGCCGGGCGCAATGCCCGAATTTTCGCGGCGGTTTATTTGGCGGCCAGATACTCGCCCACGGGCTTATCGCCGTTAACCAGGAATACCCCGACAAACCCGTGCACACGCTACACACGCAATTTTTAGCCGCAGGCAACACCCAAATTCCCATCGAATACAAGGTATTGTGCCTGCGCCGGGGGCGCTCATTTAGCCATTTTCAGGTACACGCCCGCCAAAACCGGCGCTTAATCGCCACCATGATCGCCGCCTGCCACCAAAGTGAAAACGGCTTTGCCCACCAGGAGCAGGCCCCGCCGCTGCCGCCGCCAACGCTCGGCAACCCGCAAACCGGGCCAGCCTTCGAGCTGGACGATTGGCTGCTAGGACAGTCGCAGGAGACGCCATTAGAGTTTGTCCACGCCCAGGGCGCCCGCTTGGATCAGAGTATTCAAGGGGATGGCCCATCAATCTGTTGGCTGCGCATTCGTGCGCCGCTTACAGCTGCACAACAACTGCCCGCCCTGGCGTTTATTTCCGACCTGGGCATTCTCGCCAGCGCCCTCATTCCCCACCCCACCCATTTATTTCACCAAGCCCTAGCACCGGCCAGCCTCAACCACACCCTGTGGCTGCACAGCGCCCAGGTGAATTTGCACCAGTGGCACCGCATGAAAATTACCAGCCCCTGGGCAGGACACGGCCGTGGGCTTGGGCAGGGTTATTTATTTGATGAACAGGGCACACTGATTGCCAGCGCCGCCCAGGAGGGCCTCATCCGCCCCTTAGAACCGCCAGCAAAGCCCGCATGAGCGGCTATACTTTTGAAACATAACCTAAAAGACGAGGTAATCAATGGAGCGCGTGACCATTGCAGACGCTTTGCGTGAATTAGAAGACTTAGCCGGTGCGCTTGATAACGCCTATTGGGACACCGCACAAATTCAGCAGAAAGATATTTTTTACAATTTAATTAGCATGCTACACGGCGAATTAAACGAGCTGGCCAAGTTGAGCGTGTCGGACCACTACATGGCCTACGAGCCCATCACGGCCCCCTGGCGCAACGCCGTCGGCCAGCTCAAACATATTCACGGCAATTTAGACAGCTGGATCATTCGCACTAAAACAGCCACTATTTTGGAACAGCAGTTACCGCAAGTAATTCGCATGTTAACCCCACCACTTTAGAAAACGGCTGGTTGGGTTGCCGCACGGGTCAACTGCGGCACTTCGATTCTTAGGCTAAAAAAAACCACGCATCGGCGTGGTTTTTTATTGCTCTACACAAACCCTACTGTTCAGCCCAGGCCTCTTCAATCCAAGGGCAGCGCTTCACATAATGGCGAATGTAGCGCCACTTGGCCTTAAACCCACCCGGCTGCGCCAGGCCGTTCTTTATATGCTGCCAGGGCGTGGGAAACTGCGGATACCCCTCATCCCAACGGCCAATCACCACATCATCCGGGTTGGGCCCACCGGGGAAGGTCACCACCTTTGCCTTGCGCGGCTTAGGCGCCGCAAAAAACAACCGCAGAGGGAAATAAGGCAAGCAGTGAATGCGGAAATGCCGCGTCCAATCCTCCGGCCAGAATTTAATGCCACCGGGCACCGAAGAGGTTATGTAGTGTTGTTCAAAATGATACTTATCCGCCGTGCCCTGCGGGTCGCGACGAAAGTTAGCCAGGATTTGTGGGTTCTTGCCGATAGGGAAACGAAAAATCGACGTCTGCCCCATACGTGAAAACGGCTTGGCCCAGTTGCGCGCCAGGATCACATCATCCGGCGAGCCGTGGGTAAAGTAGCCATCGATGTTATCGATAATCACCGAATCTAAATCGATAAACAGCGCAGGCCCGCTCAGGCCGCCTACGTCCTCCCCCCACAACACCACCTTGCGCCACTTGCCGATGGTGCGCTCTGGGTGCGGGCAGCCCAGCTCCGGCAAAGGCCGCGACTCCACTTCAGGGCGCAGGCCCACAGGGTTATCGGTAAAACACACCAGGCGAAAATCCCCCGTAATATGCCTGCGCGCCATGCCGTAGAGTTTATTCACATACTCAGGGCCAAATTTCTCGCCCCACTTTACACAGATAATTAATTTTTGAACGCTCATGTACACATACTTTTGAAAGGGCGGCGGCTGCGCAGCAGCACCTAAATTGACATGGAAAAACACCCGCAACAGCAGGCCGGACGCGGCACCGGGCCGAAAAGACAAAGGGCGCGATTCTATACAAGCCCCCTAGCAAAAGCAAAAGCCCGGCGGCCGCAGGATTTGCGTTAGTATTGGCGCTTTTTAAGCGGCGGAACTATATAGATGCGCGTAGCAGTGATCGGTGTTGGGTATGTGGGTTTAGTGCAGGCGGCGGTGCTTGCCGACGTGGGAAATAAAGTGACCTGCGTGGATATTAACCAGGCGCGCATTAATAACCTGCGCCAAGGCATAGTCGGTATTTACGAGCCCGATCTCGACGCGCTAGTACGCAAAAACGTCCAGGATAACCACCTGCATTTCACAACCGATATTACTCAGGCCCTCGACGACTGCGAGATTATTTTTATCGCCGTGGGCACACCGCCGGGCGAAGACGGTTCAGCGGATTTACGCCACGTATTAGCCGTTGCCGATTCCATCGGCAATTACATCAGCCAGCCGAAAATAGTCGTCAATAAATCCACCGTGCCTGTAGGCACCGCGCATCAAGTTCAACAGCATATTCAAACCGCCTTGCGCGCGCGCAATATCAGCCTCGATATTGAGGTAGTCTCCAACCCGGAATTTTTAAAAGAAGGCTGCGCCGTAGCTGATTGTATGCGGCCGGAGCGCATTATTATCGGCACCGACAACCCACAAGGCTTAGCCTGTGAATTATTAAAAGAATTGTACGCGCCGTTTAATCGCAATCACGATAAATTAATTGTCATGGATGTGCGCTCGGCGGAACTCACCAAATACGCCGCCAACTGCATGCTGGCCACCAAAATTAGTTTTATGAATGAAATGGCCAACTTGGCGGAATTAGTCGGCGCCGATATTGAAATGGTCCGCAAAGGCATAGGCTCAGATTCGCGCATCGGCTACCAATTTATTTACCCCGGCTGCGGCTACGGCGGCTCCTGTTTCCCCAAGGACGTCAAAGCCCTCATTCGCACCGGGGAGCAACAAAGTTACCCACTGCAATTATTACAAGCCGTGGATAGCGTAAACGAGCGGCAAAAAACAAAATTATTTAATTATTTACAGCAGGCGTTTAAGGGCGAATTAACCGGCAAAACCATCGCTCTGTGGGGCCTGGCCTTTAAACCCAATACGGATGATATGCGCGAAGCCTCCAGCCTGGTAGTCATAAACCAGCTAACCGCAGCCGGGGCACGCGTACAGGCCTATGACCCCAAAGCCATGGAGGAAGCGCAAAAACACATAGGCGCTAACTCTGCCGTGCACCTGATGGGCACCAAAGAGGCCTGCCTGCAAGGCGCAGATGCCTTAGTGATTTGTACCGAATGGCAACAATTTCGCTCGCCGGATTTTGAGCAAATAAAACAATTGCTCTCCGCCCCGATTGTGGTTGACGGCCGCAACTTGTATGAGCCTGCACGCATGAAAAAACGCGGGTTTATTTATTATGCGATTGGGCGGGGGGAGTCGGTTTTCGCTCAAAATCCTTCGCGTTAGGCCAATTTATATCGGCCAACCATACAGTCTTCAGGCGAAAAAACCCACCCGGCCAACAACCACCCAAGGCTTACGTTAGTCCCGGAGCCCATAAAGTGGCCCTGGTTACCTGGGCCCGAGCTGCCCACACCGCCCAACTGGATGGAGCTGTACACCCAAGCGCGCACAAATAATTTATTAATGCCCTGCGGCACCTGTTTAACCAAAAATACCGGTAAGTCGTGTTATCCACTTTTACCCGCAAGGAATGGGTACCCGAGTGGGCGCGGCTGTCATCCACCAAAGCACTGTGGATTGAGCTACTGGTGTTAGGCAATTAGTTGTGAGACCTGTAGATGCAAGGGCCGATTGCAACCCGCGCAGCGCACTACAAGGCTCACATGCAATCGCCCACTCTCAGCTGCGCTGCTAACTCAAAAAAAGGAATTTCCAAACCAAATTCTTTTTCGATATCAACGGGTTCATCAATGAAAGTTACTTCGCTATCAATATCGATAACTTCAACATGCCCAACTCCTGTCTCCCAAAAAATTATACGGCACAGATAAGAACTAAACTCGAAATCTGCAGCGATGCTTTTCACTTCAGCACCTTCCAACGATTGCACAACATTAAAACAACAGCCACTCTTAACGAAGATATTTGCATCTGATCTAAGCCAATTTAAAACTTTATTAAGCATAGATTTAAATATTTGTAGCCTTATGAATAACATTTCCTGCATTTGGCATTTGGGGTACCGCGTGTCCCTTTTTCGCCGCTAGAACCTGGGATGAAAAATATCCGCAAATAAGCCAATCCTGACGCAATCACTGGCCCAACTTGATTACGCTCTTTAATTTTCCTGCCGATATCCGCAAGGTGATCCATACCACGAATGCGATTGAGTCGCTGAATAGCGTTATTCGCAAAGCGGTGAAAACATGCAAACTCTTTCCGAGTGATGAATCGGCTACCAAAGTGATATGTCTTGCTATCCAGGCCGCATCTAAGAAATGGACCATGCCGATACGCAACTGGAAAGAGGCCATGAACCACTTTATCATCGAATTTGAGCCATAGTTAAGGGCTCATATTTAGGCGGGTGGTTACACAGAATGGTTTACAGTCTCCAGTTAGATGTTAGAGACGGTGATTCAGCAAGCCGCACATTAAAAAGCCCGCGAAGGCGGGCTTTTGGATTATTGAGCTTCAATTAATACTAAGCTAGGAAAATCAGAATCATCAACCCAAGCAGATACTTGGGTTTTCTCTCCTTTCACATCAATCTGAAGAATCGCGGCATCTTCACTTGTAGATACCGCTAGTTTCTTTCCTGGTGTGCTGATGTAACCATCAAAGACCTGTTCGCACGATTGCTTATCTGAATCATCAATCTGATTTAATAACCTAATCGTTACGTCACCATCAACATAAGCTTGTGTACCAATAGAAATACACTTTTCATTGGCAGCAACTAAAACATTATCAACATACTCTGGGATCTTGATATTTTTGCTGGCCAAATCGTATAAAAAAATTATCGCATTCGGCACAGATAAAGTGGCCTCCATTATTTTCCCCGCTTCAATTTTTCTTGCAAAACTTCACCGCCTTGCCTACGCATACAGTTAATGCAATGCGGATAAAACGCTGTTGTTTCACCAAGAGCCTGTGGAGTCTGGTGATCCACTACGGCATTACCACTTTTTGTTCCGGGATCTTTTGTGCCGCACGTATGACAGCCATGCTTTTCCATGAGTTCATTAACTTGTCTCTGCTCCGCTGCCGATGGTTTGCCCATGTGGCCAGGTATTGATTCTTTTGCATATGGGCCAGGTTTCAGTGTAGATGCTTTCTCTGCACCCTTTGTAACATTCCCTACCACCGCCCGCTGAGCCATAACCTTATTGGCAGAATTCACAGCTATTGCCAATTTCGTTAACTTATACGCTTTATCAACAGTAGCGAGCGGATTAAATGCTCCCTTCGCGGTTTCAACCGCCGCACTAGCAAATCCCGGTTGCCCAGTAACGAGCATATTAATGCTTACGTTTAAGGCGAAATCTAAAACTAATTTCGGGTTGTTGCCGTCTGGGTCTAAAAAACTAACCGGGTTATTGTTGGCATAGGCGTATCGGTTCACCATCATCGGGTTAGATTCGACACTGGTAACCTGGCTAGCTGGGTCTGGTGACAAAAAGCGCTGGATATGAGGGTCGTAATAACGTGCGCCCATATACACAAGACCACTAGCGTCTTGCTGGAAGTTGTTAAAACCTATTTTTTGACCCGTTGGCAGTGTGGCAGCGCCTGAGGGGGTGTACTCCTGGCGCCACAATAAATTTCCATTTTTGTCCGATGCAGCTTTGACACTGCCACTCAAATCCGTATGTAGATAGGTTATTTCCTCGGTAACTGCTGCCAAGGCATTGCCACTTGCCGCCATGAAACAGGCGAATAACACTTGTTTAAAGTAGCGGCGACCGCGCGACAAATAATTAGCGAGGAATGGGAGCAAAAACAACCAGCCCATTCCGGCAGACAGCGGCGCGTCAGCTTGTTTATGGGATTGGTGCTGTGAAAGTTTTATTGATGGCCCTTCAGGCTGGGTTAAACCCTGCCACAAATTAGGCGCATCAAAATTAAATGCGCTATTAGTGCCAGATTTTTCATCGGTACAATCATCAATACCATTATGGGTCAAATCCATGTAGTCCGTGTGCCCGCGAGTAGTGCGTTCTGCAATGGCTTCGTTGCCCAAATAAATATGCGCTGTCCTTGAGATAGTGCAACCATTGATATTATGGGAAAATAGAAGCTTGCCGGAATTACCGTGAATGCTTACATCCAATACTGGCACTTTACGATCCTGGCTAATGCCCGATATATAAGAGCCTTTATTCCAGCTGAACTTAATTACACGCCAATCGTTCGCATCATAGCGAAACCGCAAATATTCCCAGCGTTCGTCCTCAAAAGTATTGGAATAATCAATGGTATTTAATTGCTGCAAGCGCCCGTCCGGGGTCGACGTCATGAACAATTGCAGAGTTCGATCTCCGTAAGGCGTAATCCTATTATTTACGTTTCCGAAGGCATCGTATTGATAAAACACGCCATTGGCATGAGTTAAGCGATTTTGAATATCGTAATCAAAAGCATCTCCGGCCGGAGACATAAAAATGCGCTCACGCTCATCAAAATTATAATTATAGATAGCTTGGTTATTCCCCCATTCATGGGTAGCTATTCTCAGGCGTTTCTTCGCATCATATTGATAGATGTATGAGCCACCCACGTCGCCCGCGTGAATGCCCGCCTGGGCGCTATCCGAGCGTGTATGTATGGTTCCATCGCCATACAGTGTTTGACTGCTATTGATATAGTAATTTGCCTTTTTAACACTCAGACTTGCGGGCAGCTGCCGCTGATCATCATAACCAACACTCTTAACCACTCCATTAGCGTAGGTAATTGTGTCGATTAAACCGTGAGGGTGGTAATTGACATTTGTTACATAGGGCAACGCCTGGGTAGGGCGGCCAAAGGCATCCGGCTTATAGTTAACCAAGAGATTGCCAGGGTACCGAATAGAGCTCATATGATCATTGTTGTCGTACCCGTACACCAAGGAATAAGGGTTTAGCAATGGTCCGTTCCAGAAGGCGGCACCGGGCATCGTAATCTCCCTTATCAAATAGTTATTTTCGTTATAAAAATAAGACTTACGGACTCGAGCACCTTCATCCTCATAACTTAAACCTGCACTAGTTCCCTCCAATCGGTCCATATCATAAAACCATTGAGTTACCAAATCTGAATACAAGTCAGTTTGTTTGGTCATGCGGCCTAAATTGTCGTATTCCATGGCAAATAATTTCCGTGCATCCGGGTTTTGGTTCGGATTTGAATCGTAAATCCCGGTTATGTTTGTGTTGTTATACTTATCACTTTCATAGGAGAAATACCTAAGCCCCTCCTCAGGATTAAATGTTGTCTCCAACTGACCTCGGTAGTCATAGGTAAACGTTGGCGCCTTATCTAGTGGCCCCAAAGAAACTCGCCCACCATCCGCCGCAATTTTCATTGGCAAAACAGCCAACAAACGCCCATCAAGGTCACGCTGGTAGCCTGTTGATTCGGCTATGTACACATCACCTGGATAACGCGGGTCATAGCTGTCAAAAACATTAATTACATCGACCAATTCCGCCTTGTCGTAATCAACCCCCTGCATTGAATAACGTCTTAATGTCTGCACAGGATCTGGATCGTCTCGCCCAGCTATGGTTTCCTCGGTCAAAACATCGACATCCCTGTAATAATTATCAACTATATGGCCCGCTTCCTCTGTGCGCTTAACTCGGCCAAGGCCATCATATATCGTTGTCTTGCCATTACTGGAGTTTGGCAACGAAGCAAAAGTTTGCTGCCCCAACAAGTCGTATTCATAAGTGGTTTTTATTGAACTACCATCACCTGATATGGTTTTTGCGATTAAGCGACCAAACCCATCCAACTCCTCCACCTGCGTCAGATTACCTCTAGTAATTGTGACTTTATTTGCCGCGCGCACAACATCGGTAGGATTTCCCCTGGGCGGGGTGATTTTTTTGATAAACCCTAAATCATCGTAGTCAAAGCTTTTTGTGTAACCATGCGAATTAGTAAACGATCCTACCTGCCCCCAAAAATCCACAACACTTGACTCACTTATAGGGGACAGACCATCGCCAACTTGTTTGGTTACAGTCTGGGGACGACCAGCCCGATAATCACCGTAAGATTCATCAAGACCAGAAGGACTCGATTTACGCGATAACAGTCGTGTGGTAGGCGAATACTCATAGTCCAGTCTTGATCCATCTGCAGAGTTGTATTGATAAAACACATCACCAAAGTCATTGAAAAGCGTTAGGTTATAATTGAGAAATTTGATCTCATTTAATCCACTTTCACTACGCTCAACCTCCGCTCGATAAGAGTAATCCCTTTTGCCTAGCAGCCATTTATCCGAATAGTATTTGTAGAAATTATTCGTCACCACGATTGAGAATGGATCGAGAAGGCCAATAGATAGCGACCTACCCTGCACAAGTGCAAATTGACCATTAGACGGCGCCCCCCTGACACTTTCCATTATCTTAGTCGGCTGCCCAAACTGATCAAACTCTATAGGCCCGCTGTAGTGAGATGCCCTGATTCTATCGACCCGCTGCCCATTCAGGGGAACAAATTCAATTAAATCTCTAGAAACAATTTCACCAGGCTCGCTGAACGCATAGGTAAAATCATCGTACTCATTTGTTCCAACTATATTATAGTTTTCTTGCGAAATGATTCTTTTTCCATCCTCATCAGAATAAGTTTTTACTTCGATCAGATATTCTTTCGAGATCTCAAAGGTCGCCTCCATTCTTTTCTTTCCTATATTTTGCCCAGTCGCACGCCTACCTTGATAGGGATAAGCAGAGTTGTGGTAATAGATTTTTTTCGGGTAACCGGGCGGAGGCTGTACAGTCAACAAATCTAGATAAGTTAAAACTTCCTCACCAGTTTCAGGATCTCGGCCAGCCCCATACATGGCTTTCTGAGTAAACTCGTACGTCCAAGTACCTGTTTTGTTCGTAACCGGATCGGTAACCGTTTTTGATTTAACTGCAGCTACATAAGGATTGTCATACAGAGTAAAACTTGGATGCAGCCTCACTCGCTGATAGGTATATTCCGTTTTACCACCGTAAGGATAGGTAATAGATTTAATGGACCAACTTCCTGTTGGGTCTTGAAGGGTGCCGCTATTGACTGAATTATCCACATGATCATAGTAGTCATATTTAACTTTAGTCTGATCAGGCCTGATGACTTCAGAGAGCTTGTAATTGGTGTAGAGGCTATTATCGTTAATAGCATCATAATTGTATGTCCACACCTGCTGCTCACCATCGTTTGACGAGCCAATAATATGCGTTAAATGCGACATGTCGCTATTGCCAGACGCGACGCTATAGCGAAACTCCGCCTTACCGTATTCGGGCGCCCGCGTAATAGATTCTATATTTTTATTACCACCATATTTAATAGTTAAACTGTTACCCTTCAGATCTTCGATCTTGGTGGTGTACCAACTAGGCTCTTTTAGATCATTTACGAAGTGCCCCATGGTGTAAGTTAACCCATCCGGGCTCAGCACCTTAATTTCGCCGCCGCCACAAATCATTCGCCAGTTAGAGGCTGTAATAAGGCTTCCATCATTAAACAAACTACTTAGCACGAGAAGCTCACGCCCACCATTTGACATCTCAAGCGAAGGGTTATCTTTTGTCGTTATACTCCATTGAGACTGGGAGCAAACCTTCTCAATACTGAGCTGATCTGGCGCTATTACGCGCCCGAAGGAAATGGTCCAGCCAAAGCCATATGGGCTTGGCTCAGGAAATTGTCGCGGTTGAATTGAGTTATAAACTCGCTTTATGCTGATATCCATTCCGTGATTGCCGGGGATATAGAGATCTGAATTGGTTAGCTGTACAGCACCTGTATAAGTGTCTATATACTCACCAGACTGGCTGGATTCATAATCTAACGCGCTTCGCCCACCGACCTCTATGTCAAAGTCTCGCAACGAAGACTCCGCCAATGACATTTGGGCCGACAATAAAAACACCCAAAATACAACCCATGAGAAAACTTTATTATTGCAGAACATATACCCCTCCAACTCTCCATTGAATTTTTTGCGGCGGGATAATAACATCGTCGACTCAGACAAAGGAACGAAAAAATATGAAAAAAAATACACTCTCACTAGTCGGCGCGGGAATCCTCTGTATCGGCTACGCGATCTGGCTTGCTAATGACACAGATAAAAACCCTCAACAAACCTCTCGCGACGATTCTTTTATTGCACAACCCACTCCACGTATAGAAACATCAGATAACCAGAACATTCCTGCGGAGCAACTTGATCAAAAAAAAGTTAGCTACCTCCCCAAATCCATTAGCGAGAACAACACGCCAATTAAAAAAGAAGAATTAATTAACACACTAGAAGACAAACTCAAAAAAAAAGACCCTAAAAGCCTCGCCCAACGCAATAAACCAACTCTAGAAAAGTTAAATACCCCCCCACCCAAGCAGGACGCAGGCCCAACCTTTAACAATGCACACGTTTTGGTAAACACTCGATCTCGCAAGCAGGAAGCAGAAAAAGCAGATATGCCGCCACCTCCTCAAACACACCAACCACTGCCTCACGGAAAAATTCAATAACAAAAAAACCCGCGATATATCGCGGGTTTTTTTGTTATAAGGCCAAAATTAATTACAGCCTATACGCGCATCTGAAACAATTATGTCATCGAACCAAATATCAGATGGTTTAACCACGGAGCCAAAACCGCCGCGCCAGCCAAAGTGCACATAGGCCAAGTCCATGGAACTAACCCTATCAGCGCCATTTCCATTTTGCCAAGCGTTGCCATTTTCCGCAGCCAATACCTGTTTATCGTTAATCCAAGCATACATTCTGCCGCCCTCGTCAAAAAGAGCATATTCCACGCAGGTCCAAGTATTCGCAGGCACTTTTGCAGTTGAGTCGCTGGCGGAGGCGAATGTAAATGCATCACCGATAAATGTCATACCACCCAACCGGGTACCATCCACAATACCGTAACGGATTTCGTTAGTGGGATTGTTGCTAACATTGGTCATGGTGCCCATAAAATGGCCGTGGTTACCGGGGCCTGAGCTACCCACACCACCCAACTGGGTTGAGCTGTACACCCAAGCGCGCACAAATAATTTGTTAACGCCTTGCGGCACCTGTTTAACTAAAAATACCGGTGAAGAAGTCGAATTATCCACTTTTACCCGCAAAGACTTAGAGCCTGAGTGAGCGCGGCTGCTATCCACCAGTGCGCTGTAGGTTGAGCTGCTGGTGTTGGGCAACTGGCTGTGGGTAATGATGGACTGCCAACCTGCTGGCGCCGAACCGGCGGTGCCAGATTCAAACGTCTCACTGATGAGCGCGTTACCGCCACCCGATGAAGAGCTTGAACCCGTTGAACTGCTGGAAGAAGAGGACGAACTGCTGCCGCCAAATTCCTCATCAGCATAACCGGGGTAACGGGTAGAGGCATCGAGGGGTTGTTTGACCATGTAGTCGGCGCCGCAGCCAATGCGCTGGCTGGAAGTAGCCACGTTGTCGTACCAGACGGTCATAGCAGGGTCGGTATTAAGATTCTTAAAGCTTTGGTAACCAAATTCCAGCTTGGTGAAGTTGGCTGGCCCCCACTTCACAGTCGAATTACCGTATTGGTTGTTGTAGCCGTTCTCGATTTTTTTATCGGCGTTGGTGGCTATACGAGTGGCCTTAACGTGTAACTGCTCAACGTTTTGGTTATCCCAGAACACCTGTACTTCGCTGGCAGGGCCGTTGTAGTGGGCCTCTAAGCAGTACCAGGTTCTGGGCATCATGCGGGCGCCGACTTTATCGTTGCAGATGGTGTCGTCAGCGCCATAGGAGCCGGAAATCATTTCCAAATCATCCCAGCCGCCGCCATCGCGGTTGATGTCGAGCTGGCAACGGTGGTCGCCCACACGCAGTTGTTTTGAGCCGTCAATGGCGCGCAAGAATACGCCGTGAGGACGCGCAAAGCCCTGGGTTGGATACTGTTGTGAACCGTCACTGCGCACGAATGCACGCACCCAGAAGTTGCTGCTGGGCACGTTCAAGCTCAAGAACTGATTGGCCGAGGAGGTGACTTTTACTGACTTGCTGCCTTTGTAAGCCTGCGCTGAATCTAGGGTGCCGGTACTAATGCTGCCGGATTCAAAATCCATACAGGCAAATGTGCCGCTACAGCTTGCATCACCTACAACATTATAGGGTGCGATATTGGGGTAGCCGCTAGAGCCTGAGCTGCTAGAGCTCGAACTAGAAGAGCTGGAGCTTGAGCTGGAAGAGCTTGATGAACTGGAACTGGAGGAGGAGCTAGAACTGCTCGACGAGCTGGTGCTGCTATTGGAGGATGAACTTGATGAGCTAGACGAGCTGGAACTGGACGAGCTAGATGAGCTTGACGAGTTCTCAACAGGGCCTGAGCAGGCAGTAATGGCGAGGGACAACAGCGCTACAGAGCAAGCACTAAAAGGAATGCGCTTAAGAGTGCGAAAGTCATGTACAGACATAGGGTTCTCTCAATGGGAAAGGGTCAGCGTTTTATGGTTTTACCTAGTTAAAAGGCCTCGGCACGCAACAATGGTCAGCGCTATACACCTGGGAATAATCCACATACACCTGAATCTCTCCCTAGCATCACCTCGTCTTTTATGGTCCTTAAAACGAGGGTTTTGGATCAGCGCCTGGTCTTCCGCCGCCCGCAGCGGGGCCTTTATAAATAATTTAGGTTTTATGATTGTGGTAACTAGCCCAAGCGGGGTGTGCCCTGCGGCAAACTTATAACCCTTTTGGTCAATATGTATTTTTCAACATGCTGAAAAATTACACTACCCACCGGTTCACATTCCGCCCAAACCTCAAAATCACCCCTGCGTCAATGAGAATTACGTCACAAAAGTTAAATATTACAAAATAAAATTCCGGGCTAGCCGAGCTGTTTTGCCGGGCGTCTGCTGCATGTGCAAAAAACAGCCTAAGCGCACAAAAAGGCAAAGGGTGGCCATGGCTCGATAGTTTGCGACCACTAACATCAAAAACCCTAAACAACTTCAATTTCCACCCAAAAGGCAATTTGCCTACCACATTTCAAAACCACTCACAAGCTATGCACTCAGAAAAACCTTGTCTACCATCGCCCAAATGTTGCCCACAGGGTTGGAAATCGCATTAAAAAAGTGCGGCCAGATGTTTTGCCCCAAACCCCAATCAACTAGGAGATAGTCGCCATGATGTGCATCGTTCGTTTATCGCAGGTTTTTCGCCGTGTCTAGGTTGCTCGGCTGGCTGCGCCGTTTAGGCGGCCTGACCCTCATTGTGGCCTGCACAACCCCGCTGCCACACAGCCGCAGTTTGAATCTGTTAGAGCAGATTCAGCGCAGCGGCGAGATACAGTTTGTCACCGCCAACGGCCCCACCACGGTGTACGAGGGTGCGGATGGCTTAACGGGGTTTGAATACGAGTTGATGCACCGCTTTGCCAACCACCTGGGCGTCAAAGCGCGCCTGCTGCAACCGGGCAATCTGCAAGACATAGTGTTCACCCTGAGCCAAAACCCCAAGGCCATAGGTGCAGCCGAGCTGGTAATCAACCCTGGGCTTGGCCGCCAGCTGGACTTCGGCCCCACCTATGTAGCGGTGGCAAGCCTAGTAGTTAACCGCGCAGGCTCAGCCCCCATCGACTCGCTGACTCAGTTACTGGGCAGCCACCTGGTGGTGCGCAAGGGTTCTGCCCAGGAGGAGTTTCTCGTCCAGCAGCAAAAAACCCTGCCGGCCCTGAGCTGGCAGAGCATCCAGGGCGACCCTGTGCAGCTATTGGCCCAGGTCAACGAAGGACAGGCCGATGCCGCCCTGGTGGATCGCCTAGTGTTTGAGCAGAACCAGCTAGTCTTCAGCCAAGTGCAGAGCGCTTTTGCCCTAGAGGCCGAACAGCCCGTGGCCTGGGCCTTCGCCCGCACTCGCGATAAAAGCCTGCAAACCGAGGTGGAACACTTCTTTGCCCGCCTCAAGAGCGATGGCAGCCTGGCTCAATTGACCGAACAATACTTCAGCCAACCCAGCCTGGAGCTGGATCAGAACCTGCGCAACTTCCGCGATTTAATGCCCAAGCGCCTCACCCCCTGGCGATCCACTATGGAAGCGGCCGCTCGCCAATACCAACTGGACTGGCATGTGCTCGCCGCGATTGGTTACCAAGAGTCCCAGTGGAATGCCAAGGCCGTCTCCGAAACCGGTGTACAGGGTTTTATGATGCTCACCACCATCACCGCCAAGGCCATGGAGGTGAGCAACCGCCTCAACGCCCGCGACAGTATTTTTGGCGCCGCCCGGCTGATGCGCTATTTGTTGGATCAACAGTCGGCGTTTACCTCGCCGTCCGACCGTTTGAACCTGGCGCTGGCGGCCTACAACATCGGCCTTGGGCATGTTCAAGACGCCCAGGCGCTGGCCGCCAAAGCGGGTAAAAACCCGGACTCCTGGGAAGCAGTCAAACCCTGGCTGAGCAAACTCGACGAGAGGGAAACCTACAGTAAAACCCGCCACGGTTATGCGCGCGGGCAAGGCTCTGTGCTGTACGTGGACAGCATTGCCACCTACCAAGAGCTGCTCGCCCTTTACGAACAAACCGCCTCCCGTATGCAGCTGGCGCAAACCGCCCACCCAGTGTATTCAGGTTCAGTGCCCCGGCAGATTACCGGCGCCATTGAAGCCCTCGCTCCTGCCCTCTAGATGTTGTGTTTAAGGCGTTTTTTGCGCTCACGACGCTCGGCAAAAAACGCTTGTAGCAAAGCGCTCGCCTCCTCAGCACAGGGACCTTGGCGAATCTCAATGCGGTGATTGCTCCAGTGCGCATTCAGCCAGGCACCTTGGGTGGAAACCACGCCAGCCTTGGGTTCACTAGCGGCATAGACCACTTCTGCCACGCGCGCATGCACTAAAGCCCCCCAACACATGGCACAAGGTTCGATGGTCACATACAGCACACTGTCCACCAAGCGGTAATTGCCAGTCGCTCGGCCCGCCTGGCGCAGGGCTTGAATTTCAGCATGGGCGCTAGGATCGCACTGGCCGATGGGGCAATTGGCGCCGCGTCCAATAATCGCCCCCTGCCATACCAGCACCGCCCCCACTGGCACCTCTCCTGCGGCACCTGCTTGCTGGGCCAACTGCAGAGCTTGCTGCATATATAAGAAGTCAGACTCCACCGCCCGCCCCCGCTAACTCGGTCGGCACCTGCTCGCCTAAAAAAACAAAGCGCGGCAGGCTAAGGCCATCTTTTATAACGGCCTGACAAAAGTTTTCCACTGGCCGCAGCCAGTAACTCCAGTCGCCATAACAACACTGGTAATACACCATCCACTGCTGGGATTCGCAGTCGCGCGCCAGCCCCGCAACGCGGTAAATGGCGCCTTTAAAATGGCGGTAATAGCCCAAAGGCACATCAACTTGGCTCATAAACTCTACGTGTCGTGCTTAACAAGATGGTCAGTGTGCGGCAGGCTACAAAGGCAGGTAAAGCGGTTTGGCAAAACCGCGTAAAACCTGTGTGCCAGGGGTGCTTTAGGGGGGGTTAAATTTGCCGCAGCCTCAAAGGTTCCTGTTATTATGCCCGCCCAAAAAATTATTCGAGATCCACCATGTTAGACCAGTCCAGCCTTGCGCAGCTCTCGCAATTAAAGACCGCGATCATCGCCAGCAAAGAATACGCAGAGGGCACAGTGGTGGGCTCCAAAGGCAATTATGGGTTTGTGCGCTTAGACGACGGCCGCGATGCCTTTTTGAATAACGAAAAAATGCAGCGCGTACTGCCCGGGGATAGGGTTAAGGTACTGCTCACCAAGAACGATAAGGATCAACTCGAAGGCCAGCTAGAAGCACTGCTGTCCACCGGCCTTAAGCGCTTTGTCGCCGAATACAAAACCAAAGATCATCTGCACTTTGTGCTGCCGCAGATTGAGCATTTCTCCCGCTGGATCTTTGTACCACCGCAATTTCGCGGCAAGTGCCAGGCGGGCGATTATGTACTCTGTGAACTCACCAGCCACCCCTACGGCGACGGCAAAGCCGCTGCAAAAGTGGTTGCACGTTTAGGCCAACCGAGCGACCCCTATATTGAACACAAGTTAACCATCGCCAAACACGGCCTGTACCGCTACTGGCATAAAGACGCCCTCGCGCAAATGGAAGCCTGTGCCAACGATGCCGCCGCGCTGACCGGCCGCGAAGATTGCACGGCTGTTGCCTTTGTCACCATCGATGGCGCCACCACTCAGGATATGGACGACGCCGTTTTTTGTGAGCGCCAGGCGGAGGGCTTTTTGCTGCAGGTGGCCATAGCCGACCCAGCCAGCTTCATTCCCCCCACCAGCCCCATCGCCAGGGCCGCGCGCGACAACGCTCAAACCGTTTATCTGCCCGGCGAAACCCTCTCCATGCTGCCGGAGCGCCTCTCCACCTATTCCTTTTCCCTGGTGGAACAACAGGTTCGCCCAGCGCTGATCGTTAGCATCGAACTGGACGCGGCGGGGCGGGTACGCAACTACCAATTTAAACAGGGCAAAATCCAGTCCCGCCACAAGCTCACCTACAGCCAGGTGGCAGCTTTTGTAGAAGGCAAAGAAGCCCTTGATATAGAAGCCGCTTGCCAAACCAGCTTGCAAAACCTCGCCACCCTGGCGCAAGTGCGGCTGGCGCTGCGTCAAGCGGAACACTGGATTCCCGATGACCACCAGGACTACAGCTTTTTGCTCAATGCCCAAGGCAAAATTGAGCGCATCGAACGACGCGAACGCACTTGCGCCCATCGCATGATTGAAGAAGCCATGTTGTTAGCCAACGGCTGCGCGGGCGAATTTTTAGCCGCACATAAAGCGGGCCTACACGCGGTGCACGGCGGCTTTAAAGCCGAGCGCTTAGGGGAAATTAAAGCCCTCCTGAAAGAAGAACTGGGCGAACTACCAGCGGGCGACTGGACCTCACTTAGCGACTATTTGCAGCTATTAAAAACCCTGCAAAACAGCCCCAAAGCCGACATAGTATTGCCGCCCCTCAAGCGCATGATGCGCGCCAGTGAATTGAGCCTAACCGCCAACGCCCACATGGGCCTGGGTTTTAGCCACTACGCGACAATTACCTCCCCCATCCGCCGCTACGCCGATCTCTACAACCACTGGGCAATCAGCCAAATACTCAAACAACAAACGCCATTTCCCCTCAATCCTAAATTGGTCGAGCAAATTCAAGAAACCCTCACCCGAGGGCGCCAAGCGGTGCGGGAATTAGAATTAAACCTGGCCTGCCAATACCTGGCCGAACACATTGGCCTTGAGGATCAAGCCTATATTCGCATCATTACCCAACAGGGGTTCGGCGTTAAATTGCAGGCTACAGGTCTTGAGGGGTTTGTTAACTTCGATAAAAACCAGCCCAAAACCTTTGATGCTAAACGCATGACACTCACACTGGGCGAGCGCTGTTTCCGCCTTGATGACGAAGTGCGCGTGCAAGTAGTTGAGGTAGACCGCGCCAAAAATCGCGTAAAAATGCAGTTGGTTTAAGATCTTGGCGCCCAGTTTTTTCTGGGCGCGCACCACTAAAATAAAAATTAAAGTTGTTCAGCCGGTTGAGGCACAGGCCTAAAACCACAGCTATAGCCAACAGCCCCACAGCTGTAATCCCCACTCATCAATAATCATCGCCGCGCATCATGCCAACCCCGGTTAAACATCAATACCTACTGCTTGATGCTCTGCGCGGGCTCGCGGCGCTATTCGTCGTTATTTGGCACACCGCCCTGTATTGGAGCCCGCTGCCGTTTCAGCATACCTATTTAGCCGTCGATATTTTTTTTGTGCTCAGCGGCTTTGTAATTGCTTCAGCCTACAAAGAAAAACTGCGCGGTGGAGCGCTCAGTATTCGCGGTTTTTTAGTGACGCGTATTGTGCGTCTATACCCCATGTACTTCCTGGGTTTTTTACTGGGCACAGGCGCATTTGCGCTCGGTGCATTTGATAACACACAGCACCCGCTGTTGGAATTTCTCTGCGCCGTTTTAATGCTACCGGCAGGTATCACGGCTGCAGGCCACACACTCTTTATATTTAACCTGCCCTCTTGGTCACTATTTTACGAATTAGTCGCCAACCTATTTGTGGCGTTACTCTATCGCTTTGGCCATACACAATTGTTGCCGGCCCTTGTGCTGGGCTTGGGAGTGGGCCTCTCGGCAATTATTTTATACAAAGGCGGCATCGATATTGGGCCGTTTGGTGGCTATAAAAATGTCTTTATCGCCAGTGTGCGCTCGGTGTTTGGCATTTTTATGGGGCTCTGGCTCCACCATATTCACAACCACTACAAGATGCAGATTCCAACCTTGTTTGGTTGGCTGGCACTAATTATTTTGGTACTTTTCCTATCCCTGCCAACACTGCAGCACTGGGATGTGTGGGTTGACATACTGGCAATCGGGCTAATTATTCCCATCTGTGTATTTGTGCTGGCGAGTATTCGCCCCAACCTACCCCGCGCCGCGCAAAAGCTGGCGACATTTTTAGGTGACACCAGCTACCCGCTTTATGCCATACACCACCCGCTGATGTTAATTGGCTTAGCACTTTGGCCTGAAACAATTAAAGAATATAAAAATATAAGCGGGTTGATTTTGGTCGCGCTGTTATTTGCACTGTCATTTGGCCTTTTTAAATGGTTTGAAACCCCCGCACGACGCTGGCTAAGCGGTAAAACCCAACACCTACGCCGTTAATCACCTGCAGCAACCTCGCTAAAAATCAGCCAACTGTATGGCGGCAGGAAGGCTCCAGCAGCCTGTTGAACTACTACCTACAGCTCTGGCGGTGTTAAATTTGGCAAAAAACCTCATTTACTTAGGTGAAAACTCGGCAATCGCTCCTGCATTGCTCTACCTCCTGTATCCTATGCAATAGTCCGGTTTTTTCGCCAAATTTGCCTTGCCAAGCCGTTACGAACCCACAGAAAACTTAGCACCCTCGATAGAGTTGTGATGCTCCCGCCGTGCATTAAAAGCATTCAAAACTATCCCAGCGGCCACATTTACATTTAACGAAGCGCCCGCACCGTACTGCGGAATATAAACAGCATAATCACACAGAGCCAATAATTCAGCGCTTACGCCTGTTGTCTCATTGCCCATTAAAAATACTGTATCACGCACAAACTGATGCCGATTGATATTAACCGCCTGAGCACCTATTTCTACTGCCACCAAATCAAACCCCTGCCCACGGTAATAATCCAGTGCATCCTTAGGCCGATAAAAATGGCTAAATTCTGTGGCGATTTTCGTGTGGTGATGGCCATGAGTAGCAAAATCGCGCCGCCCCACAATACATACCTCGGCCACCCCCAAAGCATTGGCGGTGCGAATTAATTTGCCAAAATTGCCCGCTTTTTGAATATTAAAAAGCAACAATACACTGCGCAATGAATTGTGCGGCGCCGCGCTTTCATCACTCATCATGCGCTCCTGGCGCACCAGTGCGCTGAAAATAATCGCGAATTAGTGGCAACAAATAATCCCACATGGGCGAGCAACCTAAATTAATCAGGTCGTTTTTCGCCAGCACCTGCTGCTTAGAAATACCTAAAGGCCGCCAGGTTTGTCCGTTGGTTTGCAAATTCTGCACAATGGGTGGCACCCGATCAATGGCCCGTGCAAACTGTGCTTCCGCCGTTGTGCCGCAGACGAATTCCAACCAAAGCGCCATTAATTCATCACCTAAAGCACCCGGCAATAACTGACAAAGGCGCCGCATGCCCGCTTCTTCGCGCACTTGGGCATCTTCAGTTGCGGCATAGATGAGGGTATCACCGGCGTCTATTTCACCTAAATCATGCAGAACCAACATTTTTAATACTTTCAGCAGATCAACCGCCGCATTGGCTTTTGTGTGCAATAAAATTGCTAGAACACACAGATGCCAGCTATGCTCCGCAGAATTTTCTTTGCGTGCAAGGCCAATCGGCGAGGTCTTGCGCTCAATAGCTTTAAGTTTTTCCACCTCAATTAAAAAATCAATAATCGCGGCCACATCACTCATAACAGCGGTGCTCCATAATCCACCAGCAACTGCACACTGCGCTGACCGCGAAATTCATTGGGCGTTAATTTAAAGGCCAAGCGCATCTTAGGCCGCAGATGATGGCTCCAGGGTTGTGTATCTACATTAAAAGCAATGGCATCCAATAATAAATCCGGTGCTTCCAGCGGGCTTACCAACATTTTTAAATGTTTATCATTGAGTAGCCGCTGTTGGTGCACAATAAATTCACCGTCAAATGTAGGCTCAGCAAACGCCTGCCCCCAGGGACCGCTGGCAGCCAATTGATCGGCCAACACTAGGGAATAATCCTCTGCCACCAGCTCTCCATCGCTAATAACAGCGGCGGCCACACCCTCCGGCCCTAAATGGGCCGTGACTACCTCATTAAATAAATGTTTAAATTCGGTTAAATAACGCTCCTCTAAACTCAGGCCCGCCGCCATCGCGTGGCCACCGAATTTTTTTAATAAATAGGGCGCCCGTTTAGCCACTTCATCCAGCGCATCGCGCAAATGCAAACCCGCGATGGAGCGGCCAGAACCTTTTAATTCTCCCGGCGCACTTTCGGCAAATATAATCACCGGGCGATGCAATTTATCCTTTATGCGCGACGCTAAAATACCTATAACGCCCTGATGCCACTGGGGATGATACAAACACAAACCCTGCGGCAACTGCCCTTTTAATTCCTGCTCCAACTGCGCCAGTAACAGTTGCGATTCTTTCTGCATACCCGCTTCAATCGCTCGGCGCTCGCGATTTAAGGCATCTAATTCCTGCGCATATTCCAAGGCTTGCGCCGGATTATCGGTGAGTAAACACTGAATACCGATACTCATATCATCCAAACGGCCTGCGGCATTTAATCGCGGCCCAATAATAAAACCTAAATCCATGGCGGTAATTTTTTCCGCGCTGCGGCCAGCCACTTGCAACAGAGCTTTAATGCCAGCGCAACACTGACCAGCTCGTAATCGCTTTAAGCCCTGCGCCACCAATAAACGATTATTGCGCTCTAGCGGCACTACATCCGCCACGGTACCCAGCGCAACCAAGTCTAAAAATTCCGCCAAATTTGGCTCGCTGCGCTGAGCAAAAAAGCCGCGCGCGCGCCAATGGCTGCGCAGGGCAATTAATATATAAAACATCACACCCACACCGGCCAGGGCTTTACAGGGGAACGGACAACCGGGTTGATTAGGGTTAACGATAGCGGCAGCGGCAGGCAAAGTCTCACCGGGTAAATGGTGGTCAGTAATTAAAACCTGTATTCCCAAAGCATTGGCCGCCGCAACACCTGCAACACTGGAGATACCATTATCAACGGTAATTAATAACTCCGGTTGATACTGTTGCGCCACTGCGACAATTTCAGGGGTTAAGCCATAACCGTATTCAAAGCGATTCGGCACCAAAAAATCGACCTGTTTAAACCCCAAGGCACGCAAGCCTCGCACAGCTAAAGCGGTGCTAGTTGCGCCATCCGCATCAAAATCACCGACAATTAAAATTTTCTTGTGTGTTAAAAAAGCCTCAGTTAATAAATCCAGCGCCTGCTCGATACCCTTCAAGCGATTAGGCTCAATGAGCCCTGCGAGGGAATAATCCAGTTCTACTGCAGAAGTAACTCCTCGGGCGAGCAGTATACGGTTGAGCACAGGGTGATCGGTAACAGCTGGCAGGGAGGGAATTTCCCTGCGCACAATTGTTTTCGCCATAATAGGTATTCGCAGCGCAAAAACCTTATTCTAACCTATGGAACCTTTGAAAAATGTAGGCGGCGATACTCTGGCTTGGCGAAGTTGGGCTAGGTGCCTCCACAAAAAAGCGGACGGCTGTATGAATGCAGTGCGACGCGAGAACCCAAGCCGAGGAGTCATTACCGAGTCTATACCCAGTAGATGAGTATTGTTTGGGCGCTAGCAGAATGCGATTTCGCGGCGTCAAACCCTGCGCAGATTAGATAAACGCTGCTGCACACGGCTCAACTCCTCATCAAAAGCAAGCAAAATACTGTCTAAACAATACGTGGCGCGGGCGAAAAAATCTGCCGCTGATGACTGCTCGTTCACCAGAATATGAGTTTTTATATAGCTTAATAATTCATGCACCGCTTGCTGCTGAGCATGTGGCAAGTCCATTTTTTCGAGCATTTCTTGCAGATTTAACATCACTTGAATTAATTCAGCGCGGGTTTTTAAGGCAAACTCAAAATATCTGCCCCCCGCAGTCAAAGCCGTTCCCAACGCACGCGCCTGCCCGACTGACTCGGCCGCTGCCAATAATTCCCGCCAATTATTCGGTGCGCCGCGCACATCTTTCGTCAAATAGTGTTCAGCTGCAATATCGTCAATAAACACCAGAATATTTTTAATTAGCCTATTGTGCTGATCAATCGCATTTAACAAGCCCATGCTGTGCAGCCTGCCCGCTAAACGCGCCCAATGGGCCGTCACTGCTAGCCAATGGACATTGTCTTTTACCCAATCCCCCACATCGGCAATATGCAATAAATCGCGGCTAATTAACTGCTGCACTTCTTCTAGCTGCGACAATAAAGCGCGCTCGCCACTCATAACACCGGCCGCTAAGCCGCGATGTTTTTGTATGTGCGCGAGCAAAATACGCATGGACTGCAACCAGCGCACGCCTTGCAGCTGCTGCCTACAAATAATTTGGCGGCGCAGATAAAAGCCAAACACAATTAGCCCCAAAACGAGTAAAGGCAATAATTGAACGGCGTGGTTGACAGCTCCTAGGGGCATAGGTATGAGCTCAAGGGATTGCATACCGAAGTAGCAATTCCCGCTCCAAATACCTAACTGAGGACCTGGGGACTATTGATTAGGCTGTATCTGCTGCGCCTTTAAGGGTCGCGCCAAACGGATACAGGCATAAGTACGGCGACAAATCCGGCCTGCGTAAAAGGCGGCCGATGCGCCAAATTAAATCCGCGCAAGCCCCTATACGCCCAGATTTGGGGCGCATAAGTGGGCGTTTGACAGATGTTTTTGTTATGCGCCTAAACGCTCTTGCATAAAGGACTGCACCGCTTTTATATCATCCGGTAGTACGGCGCAGCGCTCTTCGCGACTGAAAAGATCCTGCATATAGTGGGGTAACTGCGGCACCACACCCACACCGGATTTTTCAATTGCTTCGGGGAATTTAGCTGGGTGCGCGGTGGCTAAACACACCATAGGCACGGATAAATCGCGGCGAGTTTTGCGGGCGGCCTGCACGCCAATGGCGGTGTGTGGATCCAATAAATATTCAGTGCTGTTAAATACCTCAGCCACCACGCCAAGCATTTCTGCGTCGTCCAGTTTATAACTGGCAAATAAAGCCTGTGCAGAGGCCAAGACCTCCTGGGATAAACTCATGCTGCCAGCTTTAAAATCATCCATTAGTTTTTGTATGGCTGCACCATCGCGACCATACAATTCAAATAACATACGCTCAAAATTGCTCGACACCATAATGTCCATACTGGGTGACAAGGAATGAATCAGCGGCTTTTTAGTGTGATCATTGGCGCTAATACAGCGGTGCAAAATATCATTGCTATTGGTGGCAATAATTAACTGATCAATAGGCAAGCCCATACGTTTAGCCAAGTAACCCGCAAAAATATCGCCGAAGTTGCCGGTTGGCACACTAAAACTTACCTTGCGATCCGGCGCGCCCAGGGCGAGTGCGGCATAGAAATAATAAACAATCTGCGCCATAATACGCGCCCAGTTAATAGAATTAACTGCCACCAACTGACGCCCTTCCGGCAAAAAACTTTGATCGCTAAAACTGGCCTTTACCATGTTCTGACAATCGTCAAAATTCCCTTGCAGGGCAATATTGTGCACATTCGGGGCAAGTACAGTGGTCATTTGCCGTCGCTGCACATCAGAAACACGATTGTGGGGATGCAAAATAAAAATATCTACATTCTCACAATAACGACACCCTTCAATAGCCGCCGAACCCGTATCGCCGGAGGTGGCACCCATCACCACAACTTTTTGCTGGCGCTTGGCGAGAATAAAATCCAGTAAATTACCCAAAAACTGCAAAGCAAAATCTTTAAAGGCCAGAGTGGGGCCTTGGAATAATTCCAAGATCCATTCGTTGTGACCAATTTGCACCAAAGGTGCAATCGCCGCATGGCGAAAATGTGCGTAGGATTTGGCGATAATGGCTTTTAAATCCGTCTCACTAATTTCGCCAGCCACAAAAGGGGCAATGATTTTGTAGGCTAAATCCTGGTAACTCAGGCCGCGTAAACTGGCGATATCTTCCTTGGAAAACTGCGGAATTGATTCGGGCACATAAAGGCCACCGTCGGACGCAAGTCCAGTTAATACAACCTCTTCAAACGATAAAGTAGGCGCTTTGCCTCGGGTGCTGATGTAGTTCACAAACCAATTCTCATTAATTAAAGCGTTATTACAAAGATTCCACACGAATGCGGACAACTGGACCTTCAACCGTATCTAAAGCCTCAATTAAGCTAATAGCGCGGTTGAGGTTTTTTTCCAGCACTTTATTGGTCAACAAAATGACCGGCACTTGAGTGTCGTCATCTTTGGGCTGTTTTTGGATGAGCGCTTCGATGCTAATTCCAGCATCGGATAATATCTGCGTTATTTTTGATAACACGCCCGGCTGATCCGCTGCCGACATGCGCAAATAATACGAGGTTTCTATTTCTTCTATGTCCAAAATAGAGAAACTTGTCAGCTGATCATCTTGAAACCCTAAATAGGGTGCGCGGTATTCTGGCGGGGCAAGCAGCGTGCGGCTTAACTCAATAATATCGGAAATAACTGCCGAGCCGGTGGGCTCAGCGCCTGCCCCGGGGCCGCAATACAAAGTCGAGCCTACGGCATCCCCCTTTACCACCACCGCATTGGACACACCATCTACACTGGCAATTAAGCGTTTTTCTGGAATGAAGGTGGGGTGCACGCGCAGCTCAACACGGTTATCTGCGTGTTTGCGGGCAATGCCTAAATGTTTGATGCGATAACCCAGTTCATTGGCGTAGGACACGTCCACTGGAGCAATTTTGCTAATGCCTTCGGTGTAAACACGGGCAAACTGTAACGGCATGCCGAAGGCTAAAGAGCCCAAGATAGCAAGCTTATGAGCGGCATCTATGCCCTCTACGTCATAGGTGGGGTCAGCTTCGGCGTATCCCAATTGCTGCGCCTCGGCCAAAACACTTTCAAACGAGCGGCCCTTGTCTTTCATCTCCGTGAGGATGAAATTGCCGGTGCCATTGATAATGCCCGCCAACCATTCGATACGATTGGCCGACAGCCCCTCTTTGAGAATACGAATAATCGGTATACCGCCCGCCACCGAAGCCTCAAACGCAATGCTGACGCCTTTGGCGCGCGCCATAGCAAACAGCTCGTTACCGTGCTGGGCAATCAGAGCTTTATTGGCAGTAATTACATGCTTGCCATGGGCAATGGCAGTTTCTATAAGGGTTTTTGCGGTGGTCGTGCCGCCAATTAACTCCACGAGAATATCCACCTCGGGGTTTTTCGCGACTTCAAAAATATCCCGTGTCACGGCCACATCCTGCGTGTTACAGCTGGGATTATCCTTGCGGCAGCCCACCTGCACTATGCGGATTTCGCAGCCAGCACGCGCATTAATCTCCTGCCCATTGCGCTGGATGACGTTAAACGTACCGGAACCTACAGTTCCCAAACCACAAATACCAATTCTGACGGTCTTCAACCTAAACCTCTGCACATTTGAGCCGGATCGGGCAAAAAGACCGCCACCTTACAAAGCCGGATTACCCCTGTCAACGAGCAAAAAAGGCATTTGCACCTGTATGTCTGAGCCATAAAAAAAGGCCCCGCAGGGCCTTTTGTTGCCAAGGGATTATTAACCCTTGATATTGAGCATCTGAGCCAGACGTTCGGGTTCTACAAAACCTGGCACCATCTGGCCATTTTCGAACACTAAGGCTGGCGTGCCGGATACACCCAATTGTTGGCCCAACTGAAATTGAGCCGCAATTGGATTATTGGGGCAGACGTTGTTGGGGATTTCTTCGCGATTTTTAAGTTTAGTCAAGGCAGTTTTTTTATCGGCAGCACACCATGCTGACGCCAATTTATTAAAGGAGGCGGTATTAAGGCCAGCGCGTGGATAACCCAAATAACGCACTTCAATGCCCAACTCATTCATCTTGCCAACATTTTTATGCAGCATCTGGCAGTAGCCGCAATCCACATCGGTAAACACATAAATAGATGCCTTGGGCTTGCCCTCGGGAGAGAAAATGATCATGTCATCTTTCTTAATTTCCGCCACTGCCTTAGCGCGCAGACCATTGCGCTCTTCATCGGAGACATTGACAACTTCAGCGCCGTTAATGCGATAAAAATCACCCACTATAAAACTGGTGCCATCCGCATTCGTATAAATAGCAGGCCCCTGCCCCAGAGACACTTTGTATACACCAGGGATTGATGAACGCTGCACATCCGAAACAGACAGATCAGGCTTAGCGCCCTGCAGCGTTTTATTAATACGCTGCTTAATCTCCTCCAAGCTCCCCTCATTGGCCGGGGCCGCCGCAGTTTGCCCAGTTACTCCAATCGGTAATTCCACCTGTTTGGGTTTGTCGGCAGCCATGGTTCCGGCAGCCAAGGCCAGGCAGATAGCGCCGGTCAATAAAGAGGATGTCAGCTTCATAAGAGGTCTCAAACAATAAAAGTGATTCGGTTGCGATGGGCAAGGCCGCACAGATTTGCCGCAGCCTTGCGGACGATGGTGATTAGGTTCGCAGGAGAATACCACCAGACCGGGCCAATAGGGTTTGGTTCAGTTGGCAACGTGCGTTATCGCACGAGTCCCGAAAGCTATGGATATGTCGTGAAGCCATCGGCAGATAAAACGAGACTATTTACCGCAAACAAAAAAGGCCCCGCAGGGCCTTTGCTAACTACCAAACTACTTGCTAGTTAATTTCTCTTTAATACGCGCAGCCTTACCAGCCAAATCACGCAGGTAATAAAGCTTAGCTTGACGTACATCACCACGGCGCTTCACTTCAATACTGCCAATTTGCGGGCTGTGTGTTTGGAAGGTACGCTCAACGCCCACGCCGTGGGAAATTTTACGCACAGTAAATGCAGAATTTAAACCGCGATTTTTCTTCGCAATAACCACGCCTTCGTAGGCTTGCAAACGCTCGCGCTCACCTTCGATTACGCGCACATGCACAACCACGGTATCACCAGGCGCAAAGCTTGGCAGGTCGGTTTTGAGCTGCTCGTTTTCCAGCTCTTGGATGATTTTGTTCTTAGAACTCATAGCATGCTCCCAACAATTTAGCTTCACAGCTAACAAATAAAAAATACGGTTTAGGTATCGGCTTTGCGCCCGGCCTGATACTGCGCGAGCAGCTTCAACTGAGCGGGGCTCAACTCCAGTTTTTCAAGCAAATCCGGCCTGCGCTCCCAGGTTCGCCCTAGAGATTGCTGCAAGCGCCAATTTGCAATTTTTTTATGGTCTCCGGAGACCAGAACCTCCGGCACTCGATCGCCATCGTATTCCTCCGGTCGGGTGTAAGCTGGACAATCCAAGAGGCCCGCCACAAACGAGTCTTGCACCGCAGATTCAGCCGCGCCCAACACGCCCGGCAGCAGACGCGCCATAGCGTCCACCATCACCATGGCGGGCAACTCCCCGCCACTTAACACATAATCGCCAATGGACCACTCTTCATCCACGTAACGCTGAACAAACCGCTCATCAACACCTTCATAGCGGCCCGCTACAAAAATGAGCGTTTCTTCTTTACTCAACTGCTCAGCGGCCGACTGATCAAATCGCTTACCCTGCGGGCTCAGATAAATCACCTTGCACGGCTTTAGGCCTTCAGCCATCAGCTGCTGCTTGGCGTGCTCAAGCGCTCTGCGCAAGGGCTCCACCATCATCACCATGCCAGGGCCGCCACCGAATGGGCGATCATCTACCGTTTGGTGGCGATCAAAAGCAAAATCTCGCGGAGAAATACACTGCAGCTTAATCAAGCCCTGCTTCACCGCCCGCCCTGTCACGCCCAATTGTGCAAAGGCCGCAAACATTTCGGGAAACAGCGTCAGCACTGCAATATTCACAAGCAGGCTCCTGCTGTTTTTTTACAATCTTTTAAAATTCTGGATCCCAATCAACCCGGATATTGCCAAGCTCAAGGCTCACCGCCAGCACAAATTGCCCTGGCAGATAAGGTATCAACCGCTCACCCTGATCAATGGAGATTTCATCTCCACGTACCACCAGCACATCATTTGAACCGGTTTCCAACAGGCTGTGTACCACGCCCAAATCCTGCTCAAGACCGCCGAATTGGCTGACCACCCGCAAACCGATTAACTGGCTCCAGTAGTACTCGCCCTCGGCGAGTTCGACCAACTGCGCGCGTTCGACCTGAATACTCGCCTTGCCCAAAGCCAGAGCCTGGTCGCGATCATCGACACCCTTGAGCTTTACCACCGCCCCCTGAGGGCGCACAGAAAACTCTTGCACCTCAAAGCACTTAAGGCCTTGGGGTAGAGCCAAATACCAGGGCGCGTAATGCAACACATTGTCAGCTGGCTCGGTAAAGGATTTGACTTTCAACCAGCCTTTAATCCCGAACACCCCGACGATCTGCCCCACAATAATCTTGGAGTTCATATCAATCGCCGCAGGTAACAGCTGTCGAGCAAAAGCCGATTAAGCGGCAGTGGCGTCTTTAGCTAACTTAGCAACGCGCTCAGAGCACTGGGCGCCGCTTTTAACCCAAAAATTCAGGCGCTCTAAATCAATGCGTAAACGCTCTTCTTTACCGCGCGCAACTGGGTTAAAAAAGCCCAGACGCTCAATAAAACTTCCACCCAGCGCTTTTTCGCTGTGGGTAACAGTTACGTGGTAGAAAGGGCGCTTTTTTGAGCCGCCGCGCGCTAAACGAATGCTTACCATGAGTATTTTCCTGTCGGAATACAAAAATCAATCAATTACTTAATAGCCTCCCGGTGTTAATTTAAGGGGAGGCTTGCGAAAGGCGGCGAAGTCTAATGGAAAGACTTCGGCCTGTACAGCCCTAGGGCTTTAATTTGTGTGGACTAGCGCCCAAGGCCCGGTGGGGTGCCGCCGCCCATCATGCCGCCTATGCCGCGCAGCATTTTAGACATGCCGCCACCTTTGAATTTTTTCATCATTTTGGCCATCTGCTTGTGTTGTTTCAGCAGGCGGTTGATGTCTTGAATATCGGTGCCAGAACCCAGCGCAATACGGCGCTTGCGGGAATTGTTGATCAGCTCAGGGTCGCGCCGCTCACCGGGGGTCATGGAGCTGATAATGGCCTCCATCTGCTTAAACTGCTTGCCCACATCGGCTTTCTCCGCCGCAGCGGTAATATCCCCCATGCCGGGCAGCTTGCCGAGAATTGCCCCCATGCCACCAAGATTTTGCATCTGCTGCAGCTGATCGCGCAGATCCTCCAAATCAAAACTTTTTCCCTTCTTAACTTTTTGAATAAGTTTTTCGGCCTTGGCCTTATCCAGTTTTTGCTCTACGTCCTCAATCAGCGATAACACGTCACCCATGCCGAGTATGCGTGAGGCCAAACGATCGGGGTAAAACGGCTCCAGCGCATCAACTTTTTCTCCCACCCCCAGAAATTTTATCGGCTTGCCGGTGATATGCCGCACAGATAGGGCCGCACCGCCACGGGCATCGCCGTCTGCCTTGGTGAGTACCACGCCTGTCAGCGGCAGCGCATCATTAAACGCCTTGGCTGTATTCACGGCATCCTGGCCGATCATGGCATCGACCACGAAAAGCGTTTCGATAGGGTTTATAGCGGCATGCAATGCCTTAATTTCGTCCATCAAGGCTTCATCTATATGCAAACGCCCGGCGGTATCCACAATCACCACATCGGCGAAAATTTTGCGGCCATGGGCGATGGCGTTGCGAGCGATGTCGATAGGGTTTTGCTCGCTGCTGGAGGGGAAAAACTCAGCCGATACCTCCGCCGCCAGTGTTTCCAGCTGCTTGATGGCCGCCGGGCGATACACGTCCGCACTCACCACGAGGACTTTCTTCTTTTCCTTGTCTTTAAGAAAACGCGCAAGCTTAGCCACAGACGTGGTTTTACCCGCCCCCTGCAAACCCGCCATTAACACCACGGCGGGAGGCTGCATGGCCAAATTGAGTTTCTCATTCGCCTCCCCCATCATCTGGGTAAGCTCCTGCTCAACAATCTTCAAAAATTGCTGGCCTGGGTTGAGCGCCCGCGACACTTCTTGCCCAATGGCCCGCTTGCGCACTTCATTAATAAAGTCCTTCACCACCGACAGGGCCACGTCGGCTTCTAATAAGGCCTTGCGCACCTCGCGCAGGGTGTCTTGAATATTGTCGTGGGTGAGACGGGCTTTGCCGGTTATTTTGCGCAGGGATCGCGTCAACCGGTCGGACAAACTCTCGAACATAGTAGTGTCGCTAATAGAAGAAAAAGAAAGGCGGCGATTATACGGTCTTAGGTTAAGAAAACCACTCTCGCGGCATAAACCGCAGCAGCAGTGGGCATTACAGCAAGCCTTGCCAAACCAGCTGCGGGCACACTACCCTTTAACGCCTTGAACCTACCTCACCACACGCGGCCACTTCATGATACCCACCAGTCTTTCGATTCTGTGCTACAGCGGCGCGTGGATACTATTAATGCGCAGGTTAACGCAGCGCCAAGCGCTGTCGTCGGGCCTGATCAGCGGCTTTATCTGTTTGGCCTTGGCATTAAATGCCTGGGCGATTTTCGAACAAATCCATGGTGCCGCCGGTTATCAGTTCGGCTTCTTCAAAGTGGCACCGCTGTTTTTCTGGGCAGCTAACCTGCTGATTTTTTTAAGCAGCCTGAAAAGACCCTTGCATAGCCTACTGTTATTCACCCTCCCCTTAAGCCTTGTGGCGAGCCTTGCCAGTCTTTTGGTGTCCAACAGCTCTGCCACCCCCATTGCCCTGGGGCCAGGCTTGTTGACTCATGTTTTGCTGTCTTTATTGGCTTACAGCCTAATGCTGGCCGCTCTTGTACAGGCCCTACTACTGGCCTATCAAAACCAGAAACTGCGTAGCAAACATCCGGGTGGTTGGCTGCGCCTATTGCCGCCGCTGCAGACTATGGAGGCGCTGCTGTTTGAGTTGTTGTGGGCGGGGGAGCTGGTGTTGACCCTGGCGATTATTTCCGGCGGCTTGTTCGTAGAAAATCTTTTGGCGCAGCATCTAGCGCAGAAAACCGTTTTTTCCCTCATGGCTTGGGCCACCTATGCACTGCTGCTTTGGGGGCGGCACGCCTGGGGTTGGCGCGGAGCAGCGGCCATGCGCTGGACCTTTACGGGCTTTGCCTTTTTGTTGCTGGCCTACTTCGGCAGCAAATTTGTATTAGAGCTTATCCTGCAGCGGGCCTGACCCATTCAAGCGGGTTTAAAGCGCGCCACAGGTGCCTGATGACTGCGGCCAATGGCGGCGCCCTGGCAAATATTCAGGTATTCCACCAATAAACGCGCGGTAAACCCCCAAATGAGCTGGCCGGCAAAGCGGTATACCGGCGCCCAGTACTCTTGGCTCTGGCGGGTAAAAATATCCGTGCGCACACGCTGATCCTGCTTGAGAAAACTCACCGGCAGCCAAAATGCCGATTCAATTTCCTCCGCGCACAGCACCAAAGGGTGCTCGTGCATCCAGGCGGCCACAAAGGGCGCCACCTCTACGCCCTGGCGGGTAAACGCGTGCCGCAGAGGCCGCCGCAGCTGCACCGAGTCCGGCGTAATACCTACCTCCTCTTGAGCTTCGCGCAGCGCGGTATGCCACAGATCCTGATCATAAGGTTCTGTCATACCGCCAGGCAGGCCTACCTCGCCTGCGTGCGAATTTAGGTGGCGGGCGCGTTTTACCAACAGGATTTCGGGGTTAACCGGGCTGCCGCGCTCAAGGATGAGCACCGCCGCCAAGCGTTGCCGGTGCTGCGTATTCTGGGTCATATCGTGTCTCGCTAACCAAACACCATTTTTTCGACGGGTTCACATTGCGCGCATGATTCTCAATTGTCCACCAGGCGTGAAGCCGCACGGTTCCGGCATATAAAAATTCGATATAGGTTTTGCTATTAACATAGCGAATAGAATCTTGGTAGTATGATTTTTAATCAAGCTACAGCGGCACCTAATAAAACGGCGCGCTGTAATTCCGTAAGGCTTGCCTGCAACGAGGTACCCCATGCAATCCGAATGGCCCGCAGTGGACGAATTAATCGCTCTTGCCAAAGAGAGCCCCGCCCAACTAGAAGCGTTTCGCCGCAGCGAAGTCGAGCGCTTAATCGCATCCGCCCCTGAGTCAATCCAGCGCAGGCTGCGCGGCTTGCAGTTTCAAATCGACTGTAAACGCAGACTGCACAGCTCACCGATGGGCGCCTGCATTGAGCTGAGCCAAATGATGTTCGATTCAGTCTCACAGCTCAACAATGCCCTGCAAGGAATTAGCGCCCAGCGGCCGCAGACGCGCCCTGTGGCATCCGTACTGCCATTTACCAAAGCGGTATAAACACCTTGTTACCGAGTGGCGGGAGGCCGCCACAGCAGAGTGAAGTCGTAGGCGGGCGCCTCATAGGGATGTGCGTTGAGCAGCGCTTTCTCAACTGCCGCCGCCGTGCGCTCAGTGCACAGCACCTCAACTCTGTACTCCGGCACTTGCGTTAAGCTGCCTACGCTGCCGATAGTAGGGCTGGCACCGGGCAAGGGTCTGAACTGCCCCTGCCCCAGCGTCTGCCAGGCGCAGTCTTGATAATGTCCCATGGCACCAGCTCCAGCCGCAAAAACAGCGGCCTTCACAGCTTCTACTGCATGCTCCGGCACATAAAAGCACAGTTTCACCCTATAATCCTCCCCCTCCTCCAACTGCTTGTTCATAGCCATGCGCCTTTTTGTTGACCAACTCACCAATGTGGATTTCAGTTACCTCTGCCCTGAGCGCGGCCTGCTGGGCGAAACCTGGCTTGCCAGCATATATCTTGAGGGCAGCCTGGATGAGCAGGGCATGATTTGCGACTTCGGCAAAATTAAAAAACACCTGCGCCAGTGGCTGGATGACACCCTCGATCACACACTATTGGTGCCCAGCCAAGCGCCGCAGCTGGCCATGAGTGATGACCATGGCAGCTTAAGCTTCACCTATGGCGAGGCGCTGAGCCTGAGCACCAGCGGCCCAGCCTCCGCCTTCTGCTTTATCCCCACCGAGCGTATCACCCCCGACTCCGTAGCCGCCTGGTGCATAGAACAACTCAAGGGCGATTTTGGCCCCGGTGTTACCGGCATTGAGCTGAGCTTCCGCCCCGAACAGCTCAGCGGGCCTTATTACCACTACAGCCACGGCCTCAAAAAACATCTGGGCAATTGCCAACGCATTGCCCACGGCCATCGCTCCACCATTAAAATATGGCGCAACGACCAGCTTTGCCAAGCCAGCATGCAACAGGTGGCCGAGCAGTGGCGCGATATTTATATAGGCACACGGGCCGATATCATCGCCGACCACACCAGCCATTGGGAATTTGCCTATACCGCTCAGCAGGGCGCCTTTCGCCTGCGTATACCCAAGGCGGCAGTTTATTTGATGGATGAGGACACAACGGTGGAGAATATCAGCGCGCACCTAGCCGCCAAGTTGAAAGCTGCCACACCGCAGGATCGCCTCGTAGTAAAAGCCTACGAGGGCATAGGCAAGGGTGCCGAGGTGAGCTGTTAAGACACAGCACCAGCTCAAGAAAAATGTAGGCGGCGAAGGCCTGGCTAGGCGAATTTAGGTGTCCCCGGCTGGGCACACCGAATTCGATGGCGAGCGAGGAAGGTACGTTTTCAGAAGCTCACTAAATGACATTGAGCAGTAATTGCCCCTATCAAACAACACCAACAAACAGGTTAAACTCATAAGAAGCTCTGCGTTACCCTATAGAACAATAGACAGAACCCATACCAAACCCCCTGCTTACCGCCTAAGCCCAATGTCGTCCCTGTTATTACTGTATTACTTTGATTGACGCGCCATGACATTAAACTTCACTACAGCCAACGCCAATCTGCGCCATACTTCCACTGGCACTTTTTTTGAACCACATACGAGACGAGCAGCTTCTGGCATGCCCGGTCTCGGAGGCGCACTGCAGAGGTGCCGAACTGGGCGAATGCAAACCACCCCAATTTGGCTAGCTATCAGACGCTTCTTAGCACTACCCCACCTGCGAGTTAGTATCCATGAGCAGTACAGTCGTCCTGGGCTTTAACGACCCCTTCAGCAGCTGGACACACCTATTGGCAGCGGTTTCGTTCAGCATCGCCACTTTTTTCCTGCTAAAAAAAGGCAAGGGCAACGCCGTGCGCTTGGCCGCCCTCACCCTTTATTCCTTTGCTTTGGTGTTTTTGTTTTCCATGAGCGGCGTGTACCACCTGCTAGCCCAAGCGGGCGACGCCCGCGCGGTGTTGCAGCGCCTGGATCACGCGGCGATTTGGGTATTAATTGCCGGCACATTTACACCTATACACGTCATATTATTTCGCGGCCCCTGGCGCTGGTTAATTCTCTCGACTGTTTGGGGCATAGGCCTACTGGGTTTAATTTTGGAAGCGATATTTTTTACATCGTTTCCCCAATGGTTAATTACCAGTTTATTTTTGGGCCTCGGCTGGATGGGGGCACTGACGGGTTACAAATTTCGCAAAGCGTATTCAGGTGAAAAACTGCGCGGGTTAGTGCTGGGCGGGATTTTTTATTCGCTTGGCGCCGTGTGCGATTTTTTACAATGGCCGGTTATTTGGCCTTCCTACATAGGTGGCCATGACGTGTTTCATATCTTTGTTATTCTCGGCGCTATTTCGCACTGGCGATTTATTTACAAATGGGCGGCGCACTCAGCCAGCAATAAAATGATTTTCCACGTATCAACCTTCCCTAATGGCGCCTTGGTGGGCCAAGCGGTGGGCGATCATATTCGCGTCGAAGCCAGCAATTTACACGAGCTCAAAGCGCATATAAAAACTCTGGTGAAAACCAAATTCCACAGCAGCATAGAACCGGAAATTCACCTGAAATATTTTAACGAGGAGCGCCTGCAGTAGCAGCAAAGCTCTTAAGCTACCACCCACCGCCCCAAAAAAGAAAACCCCAGTGACCGCAAAGTCGCTGGGGTTTAGATTATGGCGGTGAGGGAGGGATTCGAACCCTCGATACCTTGCGATATACACACTTTCCAGGCGTGCTCCTTCAGCCACTCGGACACCTCACCAACGGAAGGCAGTGCCCCCCGAAAAGGAGCGCAAATGTACACAAGCGGCCAGCGGAACTCAAGCGGTTTTTAGCGATGTCGCTAACAACTTAGATAAATGGCGATTCCTATACCATACTTGGAATTAGACTTAAGGGCACCCGCCCTGGCTTTGCTATTGCATTCACGGCGCACAGAACATAATGACTCATGGAATCGCCTAACTTTTTCCTTATTCTCGCCTGGGAAGCATTCGGCCTAGCCATGGTGGCCGTGGCGGTGTTATTAGTGCAAAACCGCAAAATGCGCTCTCTGGTCAATAAGCTGCAAGAACGCATGCACGAGTTGGTCAGCGATTTAAAAAAAAGCCGTGAGGAGCTGAGCAAAAAGCCAGCCGTGCGGGAAGAAACCTACCTGCACTACATCAACCAACACATAGAACAAACGAAAAAACACCATTTTTCCTTTCGCGGCGGCCAGGACATCATGTTGGATCTGGACCCGGAGGTGCCCCTGCCCCGTCGCACCGCCGCCCTAAGGCACGCTATATTAATCGCCGAAAAAGAATCCCACTCGCAGATTCTCAACAAAACCAATTGGGATCTGCTGGCGGCGCGTTATCAGCAACTGCTGGACTACAACAAAGCTTATGACAGCAACCCTGCAGGTGGCGAAGGTGAGCTTGAGCAGTTAAGGGAGGAGCTGGAAACCAGCCGCAAACGTATTTCCAACCTGGAAAAATTCAAAAGCCTGTATTTCGACTTAGAAAAAACCTGGCGGGAGAGCAAAGGCAAGGCCAATGAATATTTTGACGAGATGTCGAACCTGATTAGTCAAGGCCGACCAGCTGAAGATTTATCGCCCATCCTGCATAACTACCACACGGTTTACTCAGGTTTTAGCGATCAAATTGAAGCGGGTGTCGATGTAAACCCAATCAAATACGACGAGCAATCGCACAAAGAAATTATCCGTCTGCGCAACGTCACAGTGGATCAACACAGAACCATTAACGAACTGCAAGAAAAGCTTTCACGCGCCACAAATGAAGAGCAGCGCGCCAGCATAATCAAAGACCTGCAAGGTGAATTACAAAAACAAGCCCGCTACCTACAAGAATCGGAAACCTGTATTAAGTTGATGGAGGAGGAGTTACACAGTTCTAAAAAAGAAATCGAACAACTGCGTGTGCGGGCTGCACAAGTGGGGCAATTTCGCACGCGGCTTAAAGAGTTGCAATCCGCCGAGGAAGCCAACCAACACATTATTCAAAGCTTAAAACAGGATAATCGCAGGCTGAATCAAAAAATAAAAACCATCAGCGAAGCGGCGCCCGAAGACAACAATGAAACCCGCGCACTGCGCCGAGAACTCACCACCTTTAAAGCCAAATACGCCGAGCTTGAAGAGCGCTACCTAGATCTAAAACTCAAAGGCTAACGGCCGCAGGCACGGGCAAGAATGGACAGCCCTGGGAAAATAGCGTTTAATGCACACCCAGAATAATAATAGCGTCACAAAGTTGACATCATTTGATTGTCTAAAAAAATGACAAGGCGCCTACACTCCCGATGTAGTTAATCGCCAACACACTATTAATCGAAAAATAAGCTTAAATTTTAGGGTGCGCACCATGAGCGACGCCTCGTCTCATTCGAGTTTTCATACCGATGGGGGAGATTTTTCCTTCCGGCAACATCATATCCGCGCGCTGGTTTGCTTCGCTGCAGCAGGCACAAGTTTTAGTCATATCAACTGGCAGGACATCAACTGGTCCCTCGTGGGCATCACTATTTTTGTCGTGCTCTATTCCCTCGTCAGTTATCTGTATTTAAAACGCTATTCGTCCAACCAAGGCCGCTCCTTCGACCGCTTCATGACGGCCGATGCCGCCATGATCGGCCTAGTGCTTAACTTCACCGAATTTCGTTTATTGCCCACTATTTTATTTGTCACCATGGTGCAATTTAATAGTTTAATCAACGGTGGTTTACGCAAATGGGCCATAGACGATGCGGCCATGATCGGCGGCATGGTGGTGGGGTTTTTCCTCAAGGCCCCGCAATGGGTGTACAGCGATCGACTGGAAATTAATAGCCTCAGCCTCATTGGCATTTTTACCTATTTTTGCGCCTACGGTTTGTATGCACACAAGCGCATGAAAAAGCTCGACAACCACATTAAAAAACTCACTAGCGAACACACACTTTATAAATTGCGCAGTTACAAACTCGCCCGCTATTTAACCCCCACCGTGTGGAAAGCCATCAACGAAGGCAAAGAACACACTCTCACCACCGACCGCAAACGGGTCACGGTATTTTTCTCGGATATTATGGGGTTTAGTGCGCTCTCCGAAGAATTGGAACCGGAAACACTGACGGAATTATTAAATTCTTATTTGACGGAAATGGCCCGCATCGCCACCAAACACAAAGGCACCATTGATAAGTTTATGGGCGACGCCGTGATGGTAATTTTTGGCGATGCGCAAAGCGAAGGCTTAAAAATGGATTGTTTGCGCTGTGTGTCTATGGCCATTGAGATGCGCAAAAAAATGCTGGAATTACAGGTGCGCTGGTCCGCCATCGGCATTAAAAACCCGCTCAAAATCCGCATGGGTATCAATACCGGTTATTGCACTGTAGGTTCCTTCGGCACTAGCCACTATATGGATTACACCGTGTTGGGCACCCATGTGAATTTAGCTTCACGCTTGGAGTCGGCCGCTGAACCTGGGCAAATCTTAATTTCCCACGACACCTGGTCGCTGGTGAAAGATATGGTGATGTGCCAAGACAAGGGCGAAATTCCTATTCGCGGTTTTAACCAGCCGGTAAAAGTGTATCAAGTGGATGATTTCCGCAAAGACTTGGGCAAACAAGACAGCTGGATGGAATACACCTCAGAAGGATTTTCTCTGCACTTGGATATGGATAAATTGCAAAACTACCAAAAAGACAAGGTAATTGAAATTCTGCGCAAAGCCTCTGAGCAGATTACGGATCGCCCCGCATAAGGATGCGCTCGCCTGTTACTGCCGAAAACCGCGCAGGCTCGGCAGCATCATAGGCTCACTGCTGCGCAAAGGATTAATATCCAAACCGCCGCGCCGCGTGTAACGCGCGTATACCCACAGGCGCTTAGGCGCGCAGTGCTGCCACAGATCGCAATAAATCTGCTCTACACAATTCTCGTGAAAATCCTGGTGTTGGCGAAACGACACTATATAAGCCAGCAGCCGGGCGTGATCGATGTGCGCGCCCTCATAACCGATCCAAATACTCGCCCAATCCGGTTGGCCCGTTACCGGGCAATTGGTTTTTAATAAATGACTGCAGAGAATTTCACTCACCTGCGGCCCAGTTGCAGACAATAATTGTGGTGCGGGGGTATATACAGGTTCGCCCAGAGACAGCTCATCCAATAGCCGCTGGCCGCTTAATTCTGTGGCGCTTGGCGGGCCGTAATCCCGCACCAGCACCTCACCGCCGCAAGCGCAGGCAAGATCAGCACGCAAACGCGCAAATAATTCCTCGCGCGAGGCCAGGCGCGTTTGGTTGAATGAATTGAGGTAATACTTAAAAGATTTGGACTCAATAATGTGGCTGCTGCTGGCCGCAAATTCGAACTCCAGCGCCGCCACACAAGGTTTGCCCTGGGCATCCAACCAAGAGACCTCAAACGCAGTCCATACATCTGCACCGATAAACTGCTTAAACGGTAACTGCTGGCGGCACAGGCTGCGCTCTATAGGCTGTAATAATGCCGGATCGTATTGATCGGAATAGGCTTGTTGCGCCCCAAGGGTCACCTTAGCGCCGTACAGAGTGTCCATCATCATTACCTCTAGCCGCGCAACTTGCCGCTTTTTTCTAACAGATACCAACAATAAATATACAGCGCGAGGGTTAACAAACCTATGCCGAACAAGGAAGGCCCCACAGGCACATCGCTCACACCTAAAATGCCAAAACGAAAAACATTCACCATATACAAAATGGGATTAAATACCGAAACCCACTGCCAGGTATTGGACAACATATCGATGGAATAAAACACACCGCCAAAATAGGTTAAGGGCGTGAGAATAAAAGTCGGCACCACAGAAATATCATCAAACGAATTAGCGTATACCGCATTAATTAAACCGGCGATGGAAAATAACACCGAGGTGAGTACCACCACCGTTAGGGTCACGCCCACATGGGCAATACTCAAATGGGTAAAAACCAACGACAACGCGGTAACAATAATGCCAACCCCCAAACCGCGCAGCACGCCCCCCATCACATAACCCCATAAAATAATGCTGTTTGGTGTTGGGCTGACCTGTAACTCTTCAATACTCTTAGTAAATTTTGCACTGTAAAAAGACGACACCACATTGGCAAAAGCGTTATTTATGACGGCCATCATCACCAGGCCCGGCACTACAAAGGTAATGTAATCAAAGCCGTGGATTTGCCCAATGCGCGAACCGATTAAATGGCCAAAAATGACGAAGTACAGAGTCATAGTAATGGCCGGAGGCAAAAGGGTTTGCACCCAAATACGCGTAAAGCGGCGCACCTCTTTGCGCACAATAGTATTAAAGGCAATTAATTGTTGTTGCATGTTCATACACTGCCCTCTTCTTTATGGTTTTGCACCAGGGAAACAAACAGTTCTTCTAAACGATTCACCTTATTGCGCATGCTGATGACATCAATCCCCTGCGCGGTGCAGGCGGCAAATAAGGGGTTGAGTGCTTGGCCTTTATTAATCACCACTTCAAAGGAGTGATCATCAAGGGCATGAAGCTGATAGTCCGCCACCTGAGGTAACACACCAAAAGGCGCGCGGGTATCAAACACCAGAGTTTCTTTATCCAGCTGCTTAAGCAGCGCTTTCATGCTGGTGTTTTCCACAATAGCGCCCTGATTAATAATGGCGATATTGCGGCAGAGCATTTCGGCTTCTTCCAAATAATGGGTGGTGAGAATAATAGTGGTGCCTTGCTCGTTAATTTCCTGCAAAAAATCCCACATAGAGCGGCGCAGTTCTATATCCACTCCTGCCGTGGGCTCATCGAGTATTAATAAACGCGGTTCGTGCACCAGGGCGCGAGCGATCATTAAACGGCGTTTCATGCCGCCGGATAAATTGCGCGCCTGCTGACTTTTTTTATCCCACAGGCCTAAACGGGTGAGGTATTTTTGCGCGCGCTCATAGGCCAGCGCGCGCGGCAGGCCGTAATAACCGCCTTGGTTGGCGACTATGTCTTCGACTTTTTCAAACAGATTAAAATTAAATTCCTGCGGCACCACACCCAAATGTTGTTTGGCGGCGGAAAAATCCTGGTCTATATCACAACCAAAAATACTCACGCTGCCCGCCGTTTTTTTTACCAGCGAGGAAATAATACTGATGGTGGTGGATTTGCCCGCGCCATTGGGGCCTAAGAGGGCGAAAAAATCCCCCGGCGCCACATCCAAATTAATACCTTTTAGCGCGGTAAATTGATTGCTGTAGGTTTTAGTCAGGTCGCGAATACTCAGCGCCCAGGGTTGTGCCGTCATAACCACCTCGTTTACTGCGTCGAAAGTCTATTGGGTGTACGTCGAAGCTACTGTGCCGTGAAAACACAGCAAAAAAAAAAGCGCAGACCGTAATCTGCGCTTTTTAGATTTGGAGCGGGAAACGAGGCTCGAACTCGCGACCCCAACCTTGGCAAGGTTGTGCTCTACCACTGAGCTATTCCCGCAATGGCGTCCCCAAGGGGATTCGAACCCCTGTCACCGCCGTGAAAGGGCGGTGTCCTAGGCCTCTAGACGATGGGGACGTCTATTCTGATGAGCATCGGTGGATGCCGCCAGAAGTGGTGCGCATTCTAGGGATGCACCTGGGGGCTGTCAACCACTTATTTTAAAAAATTCAATACAATCTAAGGCTTAGGCCAGCAACTGGCCAACCTGGCGAATTCTGTGACAGTTTGCTGGAAATTACCTCAGCTCAACCGCTGCTACTAACCCAACGGCAAAACAGATGTCCTGATCTATTCCCCCTTAAATGGACGATGATAGGCGGATCGGCTTGTTTTAGCGGGACTCGCGGCGGCTCAGGCTGCACCTATTCACCCGGCACTAAACCCCGCCGGGTTAATGCCCAAGTTGCAGCTGCCCCCCCCTGCGACTAGGCTTAGGGTAATCCCCTAGCGTCTAGCTGCCATGTCTTCTGTTTACGTTATTAGCTCAATCGTGATTTTGCTGGCCATCCTGGCCTGCTACGCGTTTGTCTCGCAAACGCTGGCATTGCGACGGCAGCACCGCGAACGGCTCTTAACCGTGCTGACAGCCAAGGTGCGCAACTTCAAACACATGCTTAACGGCTTCCCGGTGGGGTTTTTACCCAAAGACTTAACCGTTTTGGTGCTGCGCAGCCTGATTGATATGTATGAGCAGCTAGTGGATATAGATCCAGACAATAACCAGTACCGACAAGATTTGCAGTCCGTCTCTCAACAGCTCAACGAAGTGCAGCGGCAGACTAAACCCGTGGCACCCGCCGCAATCGACAACCCTCAGCAGCTCAAAGACGCCAAAACCTGCCTAGAGGAGCTACACAAATTTGTCTTTCAACTAGAGGGCAAAGGCGCGTTAAACCGCACTCAGGCAGATAATTACCGCCACATCATTAAGCAGCTGGTACTGCAGGTAACAGTGGATGCCTATTTGTTTTCTGGCCGCCACGCCAAACAAGCCAACAAAACACGCCTCGCGATCCACTATTTTGACCTGGCCAACAAGCTATTAAACAAAGAAAACAAAGGTGGCACCCAGGACAAAAAAATCGCCGCCGTGGGCCAGGTGTTAAAAGAACTGCAGGAGAAATTACGGGAGGAAGAGCCAGGCACTGTGGCCGCGCCTAAACCCGCCGAAAATAGCGAGGCCGACTGGAACAAGTTGAAGCCCGACGACAGCTGGAAGAAAAAACAAGTCTACGACTAATCTTCCTGCTCAATAAAACTTAACGAGGCGGAGTTCACGCAGTAGCGCAGCCCAGTGGGCTTGGGGCCATCGGGAAACACATGGCCTAAATGGCTGCCGCAGCGCTCGCAGAGGATTTCCACCCGGCGCATACCGTGGCTGGTGTCCGGCGCTTGATTTACAGCGTCTTTATTAATGGCCGTGAAAAAACTCGGCCAGCCGGAACCGGAATCGTACTTGGCCTCGGCATTAAATAGTGGCGCGCCGCAACAGCGGCAAGTGTAGATACCCACGGCTTTATGGTTCCAGAAACGCCCACTGAATGCCCGCTCGGTGCCTTTTTGACGGCAAATGCGAAATTCATCCTCCGTAAGGTTCGCCCGCCAGTACTCATCGTTTTTTAGTTGGCTATCTGACATAATCCGGCCCCGCTCTATGGTTAATAACACAAGAATCTTTGGATTAAATCCCTAAAAGGCTTGCGATGCAACGTGTACTCAAATCAAAAAAACTCGACGGCGTGTGCTACGACATACGCGGCCCCGTGCTCGACCACGCTAACCGCCTGGAAGATGAAGGCCACCGCATTTTAAAACTCAACATAGGCAACCCGGCGCCCTTTGGTTTTGATGCGCCGGACGAGATTATTGCCGATGTGATTCACAATATGCGTGCCGCTCAAGGCTACACCCACAGCAAAGGCCTCTTCCAAGCCCGCAAAGCCATCATGCAAGAATGCCAGCGCCTGGCCGTGCCCAATGTGGAAATAGACGATATTTTCCTGGGTAATGGCGTCAGCGAATTGATTGTCATGGCCAACCAGGCCCTGTTAAATACTGGCGATGAAGTATTAATCCCCTCCCCCGACTACCCTTTATGGACCGCAGCGGTGAACCTAGCCGGTGGCAAAGCCGTGCATTACCTGTGCGATGAAAGCTCAGACTGGTTCCCCGATTTAGCCGATATACGCGCAAAAATTACCAGCCGCACCCGCGCCATAGTGGTGATTAACCCCAACAACCCAACAGGCGCCGTATACAGTCAAGAATTGCTTGAACAAATTGTGCAAATCGCCCGCGAGCATCGCCTGGTGATTTTCTCGGACGAGATTTACAGCAAAATTCTCTACGACGACGCACAATTTATTCCCATGGGCCGTTTGGCTACCGATGTGTTGTGTTTAAGTTTTAATGGCTTGTCCAAAACCTATCGTTTAGCAGGCTTTCGCTCTGGCTGGGTGGTGATTAGCGGCGCTAAACAATTGGCCACCGAATACATTAAAGGCATTGAAATGCTCGCCTCCATGCGTTTATGCGCCAATGTACCGGCTATGTTTGCCGTGCAAACGGCGCTGGGCGGCTACCAAAGTATTAATGAATTAATTCTGCCGGGCGGGCGTTTATTGGAGCAGCGCGATGCCGCCTACAACTCACTGATTGCCATTCCCGGCATTAGCTGTGTTAAACCCAAAGGCTCTATTTATTTATTCCCCAAAATTGACCGTTCCATTTATAAATACATGGACGACCAACAGCTGGTGTTGGATTTTTTAATTCAACAAAAAGTATTGTTGGTACAGGGCACAGCCTTTAACTGGCCGGAGCCTGATCACCTGCGCATAGTATTTTTACCAGTGAAAGATGAGATAAACAAAGCTATCGGCAAATTGGGTGAGTTTTTGGCCACCTATACACCGCTGGAAATTTAGCGGCAAAACAATCCGTTATGACCCCGTGCCGGGTTAATAAGCTGCGCCCAGTGCGCAGCTTTTTGTTTGTAGCGAACAAAAACCTCTGCCCACTCAATAAAAGTCTAATTTTTCGCAAACCCATGAGGACAATGCTGTGAGCGATATTCATATCGACGACTTTTATCGCGATACCGCCCGCATTTTGGTAGCGCTCTACAACCAATTCCCGCGCAAAACCACTCTTTATGTGGAAGACATAGCCGGGCCTGATAAACCCGATGAATTCGGCCTACACAGCCCTCGTCATTTAGCCTGTTTCCATACCATTTTATGGTTGGCGCAAACGGATTATGTGCATTATGAAAGCCTTATCCGCCAGGAGGCGGTGGATCAAATTGTGCTAAGCCACAAGGGCTTTTTATTGCTCACAAGCCTCACCCCCAGTTTTACCAGCGCACAGCCCGTCACGCCACTGGCGAAACAGGATTATGTTTTGGTGAATTGTATTCGGCGGGAACTTAAGGAGGGCACGTCGTTTTCGCTGGCGGAATTAATGCGGCAGACGCTGCTGGATTCTCGCAATTTTGGCAACTAGGCATTGCACCTATGTTAGCACCGGAATATACCCGCAAAGAAAGGCTCAGGATTGTTGTCACACACGCAGCCTGGTCATTACCATTGCTGGCGTGCTTACACTTCTATTTATTTCCCGCTTTTAAAGAATTCGCCAATACAGCGCCGTGCCGAGACTATTGGGGTATTGATGGCGCCTACCTGGTATTTATACCTATATTTTGTATTCCGCTGGTGTCTGCTTTACTGCTTGTGGCGCTGTGGGGCCGTGAATACAAAACAATTTTACGCTTAGCACAATACCCCTTAGCCGGCCAAAAAGTCTTTAAACCTACGCCTTATGTGTACGGTTTTAAAGCCAAGCTGCGCGCCTATGTATTTTTTAGCTTGATTGCTCTACTCATAGGCGTGGGAATATATGGGTTAATCTGGTCTACTCAGTTTATCGAAACAAATGACGCGAGATCATCCGCCTGTTGCGAGCCGCAAAAACATTCGGAATTTAGGCAGCATGATTGCACAAAAACGTCATAACACTATTGCTTCGCGCTCATCCGCACGCAATAACAAGGCACACAACACTTATGCTTAAACAACTGCTTGTAGTGCTAACCTGCCTGAGCTGGGTTACACCTAGCCTTGCCTTCAGCGGCAAAATCGCCCTCACCTTTGATGACGCCCCCACACCTGATAGCGCTTTGCTCACAGGCGCTGAGCGCACAGACAAAATTATTGCCGCCCTACACAAACAAAAAGTTCAAGACGCGCTGTTTTTTGTCAAAGCAGATAATCTAAATCCCACTACACTGCCCAGGCTAAAGCGCTACACCAGTGCAGGGTTTCATATAGCCAACCACAGTTACAGCCACCGCTCTGCACAGGAAATAAGCTCAGAAGATTTTTTAACTGATGCCTATAGAGCGCATTTGGCACTTAAGGATCTGGACAATTTTTTGCCTTATTTTCGCCCGCCTTATTTACACTACGGCAAAGACCTCGACAGCATTGGTTATATTCAAACTAATCTTGCCAAGCTGGGTTACCAGGATGGTTTTGTCACCATTGATAACGCCGATTGGTACATCAATTCCCTCCTGGTGAACGCCGCCAGCGAAGGTAAAAAAATTAATTTCGCCAAGGCGCGTCGCCTGTATGTGCAGGTCATGTGGCAAGCCATTGAGTTTTTTGATGCCTTAACGCGCACCACCTATGGCGCCTCTGCCCCGCACGTTTTATTGCTGCACGAGAACGATACCACGGCGTTATTCTTGGGCGATTTAATAGCCCATATTCGCAAACAGGGCGGAGAAATTATCGCCCCACAAGAGGCCTTTGGTGATCCTATTTACCGGCAATTCCCCATGAGTTATTTTCAAAAACAAGGCCGTGTGGCCGCCATGGCGCAACTGCACGGAGTGCCTATTGAACGCTTAAAACACCCCGCCGAAGACAGCCAGTATTTAGACGCATTATTTAAACAACATGCGGTATTTCAATAATCATCCCGAAGGAATTTTATGCAGTTAATACCTCCACCCGCAGAATTAAATAATCAATACGCTGCAGACCTCAGCGCCCTTAATATTCAGGCGCCGCTCAATGAGCAGCAAGCCCAGCAACTTAAGCGCGTCATCATTGGCAGCCACTGGGCGCGCCAGCAATTCCAGCGCAACCCCACTTGGTTAGAGCACCTTATTCACAACCCCATGAGCACAGCCGCGCCGCCGCAATTAGCAGGTGATGAAGCAGCGGCCGCTAAAACCCTGCGCCAATACCGCAACCAACAAATGCTGGGCATTATTTGGCGGGATTTAAACCGCTTGGTGGCCCCGCAGGCTACCTGTGCGGCCTTAAGCCAATTGGCGGATAGCTGTATTCAAGCGGGGGTGGAATTTCTCTACCCGCAATTAATCAATAGTTTTGGCGAGCCGCAGGATAAACAGGGCAATAAACAAGGTTTTTTTGTGATTGGCATGGGCAAGCTCGGCTCCGGCGAATTAAATTTATCCTCGGATATTGACCTGATTTTTGCCTACCCAGCCACAGGCCACAGCCAAGGCGCCAAAAGCCTCAGTAACAGTGAATTTTTTGCCAACCTCGGCCAGCGCTTAATTAAATTATTGGATGCCAACACAGCCGATGGTTTTGTCTTTCGCGTGGATATGCGCCTGCGGCCGTTTGGCCAGAGCGGTGTGCTCGCCTGCAGTTTTGAAGCCCTAGAGGATTATTACCACAACCACGGCCGCGAGTGGGAACGCTTTGCCATGATTAAAGCGCGGGTGTGTGCGCACAATGGCGAAGCGGCGCAGGCCGAACAATTAATGGCGATTTTGCGCAGTTTTACCTACCGCAAATACACGGATTTTTCCGTCATTCAGGCTCTGCGCAATTTAAAATTAATGATCAGCCGGGAGGTTAATAAAAAAGGTAAAGAGGAAGACGTAAAACTCGGCGCCGGTGGCATTCGCGAAATTGAATTTATCGCCCAAGCTTTTCAACTGCTGCGCGGTGGGCGGGAGCAGCCCTTGCAGGCGCGCAGTTTAATTCCAGTGCTGCGTTACCTCAGCCAAAAAAACGCCCTGCCCACGGAAGTAGCCGAGCAACTCATCGATGCCTATTGGTTTTTGCGCAACACCGAACACGCCTTGCAGGCCCTGGAGGACAGACAAACCCAAGCGCTGCCCAGCAGCCCTCTGGAGCAGGCGCGCTTAGCCTGGGTGATGGGCTTTGAGCACTGGCAGGCCTTTTACGCCGCCCTCAACCAACACCGCGACTGCGTGAGCCGCGAGTTTGCCGCCGTGGTGGCCGCCCCCAATGAAAGCGACGAGCAGAACAGCGACCCCTTGGCGCCCTACCAAAGCCTGTGGCTGGGCATCCTCGGCCACGAGGAAAACCTGCTCAACCAGCTGGCCGCCTGGGGTTTTAGCCCTGAGGCCGAAGCCTTGGCCTTGCTGAAAAGCCTGCGCCAAAGCCCGAAAATTCTCGCCATGCACGCCCAGAGCCGCGAGCGTTTGGATGTGTTTATCCCTAAATTACTGCGCGCCCTAAAACAGGCCCAGCAGCCACAGCAAGCCCTCACCCGCCTGCTGCCGTTTGTGGAAGCCGTGGCCCGCCGCAGCGCTTATTTATTACTGTTAATTGAAAACCCCCAAGCCCTGGCCCAGCTGGTAAAACTCTGTGATGCCAGCAGCTGGATCGCCGAGCGCCTCACCAAACACCCCGCTCTACTAGACGAATTAATCAACCCCAGCAGCCTCTACCAAATTCCCACCCAGGTGGAACTGGCCCAAGAGCTGCGCCAGCACATGCTGCGCATTGAGCCTACCGATTTAGAAGCGCAAATGGAGGGCTTGCGCTACTTCCGCTGGGCGCAGGCTCTGAAGATCGCCGCCTGCGAAGTCACCGGCGTATTGCCCCTGATGCGTGTCAGCGACTGCCTCACCTACCTGGCCGAAGTCATCATCGACTACGCCTACAACCTCGCCAAAGACGAAATGATCAGCAAACACGGCAGCCTGGCAGGCGACGGCCAAGACCCCGCCAGCCTGCCGTTTGTCATAGTCGCCTACGGCAAACTCGGCGGCTTAGAACTCGCCCACGGCTCGGATTTAGACCTAGTATTCCTGCACAACAGCGACCCCAACAGCCAAACCACAGGCGCCAAACCCATAGAGGCCAGCGTGTTCTACCCGCGCCTGGCGCAAAAGCTCATCCATATACTGGCCACCAAAACCGCCTCTGGCGAACTCTATGAAGTGGACGTGCGCCTGCGCCCCTCCGGCAACTCAGGCCCCTTGGTGGCAAGCCTTACCGCCTTTGAAAAATACCAGCGCGAATCCGCCTGGACTTGGGAGCACCAAGCCTTGGTGCGCGCCCGCCCGGTCGCAGGCGATGCTGCCCTGCAAGCGGCGTTTAACCAAGTGCGCCTGAACATCCTCTGCCAAGCACGCGACCTGACTAAACTCAACGACGAGGTGCGCAGTATGCGCGCCAAAATGCGCAGCCAATTGGGCAGCAAAAAAAGCGAGCAGGCAGCGGGCTTATTCAACCTCAAGCAGGATGCGGGCGGTATCGTGGACATTGAATTTATGGTTCAATACCTAGCACTGGCCTGGGCACACGCCGACTCATCCCTTGTGCGCTATACGGACAACATCCGCATCCTAGGCAGCTTGGAAACCACCGGACGGTTGGCAGCCCAACAGGCCCACCAACTGATCAACGCCTACAAAGAGTACCGGACGCTAGGCCACAAACTGGCTTTGCAGCAAGCACCCACCATCACCCAACGGCAACCCCTGGCCGAGCCCATCGCACAGGTGTGCACGCTGTGGCAACAGGTGATCGGCCCGCAGGAATAAGGGCCCGCTTGCATACGCAACTCCAGCCACCTAGCCTAAACCTAAGCAACACACGTATTTACCGTTCCTTTTATACAGTCACAAACAAGCCGCAGGCTTCCTGGAGTTCACTATGTCATTTGCCGACCGCGACGGCGTAATCTGGTTTGATGGGGAATTAATCCCCTGGCGCGACGCTAAGGTTCACGTCCTCACCCACACACTGCACTACGGCATGGGCGTATTCGAAGGCGTGCGCGCCTACGCCACCGCCCAACACGGCACCGCCGTCTTCCGTTTAAAAGAACACACCGACCGCTTATTCCGCTCCGCCCACATCATGCGTATGGCCATGCCCTACACAAAGGAGCAGGTAAATGAAGCACACAAACAAGTGATCCGCGAGAACAACCTCACCGAAGCCTATTTGCGCCCCATGGTGTTTTACGGCTCAGAAGGTATGGGCCTGCGCGCCGATAATTTAAAAGCCCACGTGATTGTGGCCGCCTGGAACTGGCCTTCTTATATGAGCCCAGAAGCCAAAGAAGCCGGCATTAAAGTGCGCACCAGCAGCTACACCCGCCACCATGTGAATATTTCCATGTGTAAGGCCAAGGCCAACGGCCACTACATCAACTCCATGCTCGCCCTGCGCGAAGCCCTGGACTGCGGCTGCGAAGAAGCCCTGTTATTAGATGCCGAAGGTTATGTGGCAGAAGGTTCTGGTGAGAATTTCTTTTTAGTGCGCGACGGCGTTATTTACACCCCGGAACTCACCAGCTGTTTAGACGGCATCACCCGCAATACTATTTTCCATTTGGCAGCAGAATGTGGTTACACCATTAAAGAAAAACGTATTACCCGCGATGAAGTTTATATTGCCGACGAAGCGTTTTTTACTGGGACTGCGGCGGAGGTTTTACCGATTCGCGAATTGGATGGGCGCATTATTGGTGAAGGCAAACGCGGGCCGGTGACTACTCGTCTGCAGGCGATGTATTTTGATGCGGTGAAGGGGAAATTGGAAAATCATTTTGAATGGCTGGCGCCGACGAAATAGGGTAAAGCAGAACAGCAGTAATCTCTTTAAAAACCATCAATAACGGAATCCATTTATGTCTATAGAGAAATTAAAGCAAGTAGCGGGCGATATAATTTCGCGCATAACATCAGTAAAGGGTCGCGGAGAAGAAGCGACAAAGCAAGCCCTGATATTACCCATGCTAAATGCTCTCGGATATGACATATGGAATCCCGCTGAAGTGTGCCCAGAATATGAAGCAGATTTTGCGATCAAAAAAGCTGGACAGAAAGAAAAAGTAGACCTAGCCATCAGTATCAGCAACGAACCCAAAATATATTTTGAGGTTAAGTCGATTGATACCAACCTGGACGGCCATGAAGGACAACTGGCCAGATACTTTAACTCGACAAAATCTGTGACGCTGGGCATTTTAACCAATGGTGTCGAATGGCGATTTTTTACGGACACTGGTGATCCCAATGTCATGGACAGCCAACCATTCCACATAGCCAAAATTGAAGCTGCCGACCAGGGGCTGGATATAATGGCGCGATTTGCAAAACCAGTCTTCTCGCCAGAAGCAATCAGAGACTACGCTACGGAATTAAAATACACAGCTTCAATCGCAAAATTTCTTAAAGAAGAGCTTGATCTAAAGGATAAAGACCCATCCGAAAATCTGATCAGATGGATTCTAAAATCAGAAAAGATGTACGAAGGAATTGTCAACAACAATGTGGTTGAACGATTCCGACCAATCGCTAAGGCTGCAATTACACGAGTGATTCGAGACATTGTTAGAAGATCGTTGATAGCCATGGAAGAAGAGGCAGCCAATCAATTCCCAATCCTGCCCAGCACAGACGAAGCAGAAAGCGGTGTGACACAACCTTTTAGCAATGATGAAACCGAAACAGCTCGACAAATTATTACCACCGAAAGAGAGCTAAAGGCTTTTGAAATTGTTAAGGGTTTTTTTGACGCCAGCGAATACTGCCGCGCAAATATCTACGATGCCAGCATCAGGAAAGAAGTACCCACAGAAATCGCGTACAAAGATACAACCGCCTATTTTGGAATCTATCTTAACAAGCCATCATGGTGGGTAGCCAGAATAGCGATAGAGACCAAGCGTCCGTGGATTAGCTTCTCACTGGACAGAGAGAGCTTATTACAATTAATACCAAGCAACCTCCAAATCTCCGATAACCCCTCACCAACTGACACAAGGATATACATTAATGGATTAGATGACGTACAAAAATTAGCTGCGGTATTTCAACTAGCTTTTAAAAAAGCAATTGATGATAGAAAGCCTTCAAACAGTTAACAGCTCGCTTAAACTGACTAAAAACCACATTGGACAGCCTCACAAAGTACCCCCCAACGGCTCAGAACAGTTGCTTTTCTAGTTGTTTATAAGGAGGCGTAGTTAAATTTGGTTTTCAACACCCCATCATGTGCAGTGCTGAGCAATTTTAACCCAGCATTGCATGAGCCCCCTCTTAAAAACTCACAATAAACCGCATTTAATAACGCGTAACACGCATTATTTTTCTAGCCCAAGCCAGATTAATTTTCGAGTCGTAGGGCACACCTTGGTGCGCCGCAAGTATCAAACCGGCGCACTAAAGTGCGCCCTACGCCAAGCACAAAAATATCAGGGATAATCCATTAATCAACCTTAGACTCAAAATTTAGCAACTCACTTAGTCCGAAATCCCCCCTTGAGACGACGCTAATGGAACCCAAAAAAGAAATATTCACAGCGCGTAGGGTGGGCAACTTGTTGCCCACCACTTTTGGGCACGTTATAAATTATCGCAACACCCAAGCAAGGCTTAACTGAAAACTGAATTGGTGGGCAAGCAAGCTTGCACACCCTACGAGTGCTCCGAACATCCTTAAAATAGAATTTTCGACAAACAACTAAATTGAACCTAGCCTACCAGATCAAAAGACGAACCCATGAAAATAAAACGCCCCAAAAACCCCAAACGGTTTATGCTCATTTTATCTGCTATTGTCCTCCTTCACCTGGTGGTGATCTATGGCTTATCAAGCATACAGCCAAAAGTCGATAACTCACCCAAGTTGGTTTACACATCCATATACACCGACCCGAATTTAACCCCCACTACCTTTTATATCGCCCTGCCAGAAGCCCCCTGTGCAAAACTGCAAGAAAATGCCCCTGCAGTGACCGATGAATTACCCAAGTGTTTGGAATTGCGCAAAGCGCCAGAATTGGCAGCGCAATTAAATCAAGAGGCTTATGTGCAGATGGATTTTACCGTCGATAATACGGGTAAAGTGTCAGACTCAAAGGTGACAAAATCCTGCGGGAATATAGAAGTAGATAAAGCGGCGCAAAAGCATATTAGCGAGACCTGGCAATTTGCACCCTGCCAAAACGATGATGCCAATGCCTGCAAGCGCAGCATTAAATTTCGCTGGAGTTTATAAATAGCACACCAAACTCATTCACAACGTGACGAATTAGTGCGGTTTTTTTGTATTTTTCAATCATCAGAGCGTGGGCAGCCAGCAATCTCGGCGCGCCCAAATGTAATACGGACTTGTAGCCGCCCATGCACCAGTTTTTGCTCAGAGCTCTCAGCCTCATCGCTTTCATCTACGCCCCTACACTCAGCGCACAAACACCGGCAAAGGCGCACCGGCCTATTATTCAACCGGCCAGCGCTAGCGATAATTCCGCTATAGATCGCGCATTCAAACAAGGCCGCAGTGATGTACAAGTCAGTGGGCGCGGCACAGTGTTTAAATTGTTGGCCGATGACAACGACGGCAGCCGCCACCAAAAATTTCTCGTGCGCCTGCCCTCTGGGCTGACACTCTTAATTGCCCACAATATTGATTTAGCCGCGCGCATCGACAAATTAAAAGCCGGTGACAGCATTGAGTTTTACGGTGAATACGAATGGAATGAAAAAGGCGGTGTTGTCCATTGGACTCACCGCGACCCGAGAGGCGCGCATCCCGCTGGCTGGATAAAACACAAGGGGCAGACCTACGAATAAATGCGCAGGGCCTATGTTGCTGTGGAATGCCTCGACTAGCTCGAGTGCATAGTGTGAACAACTACCATCGCAGCGCACTGATTCCGCTACACTATCAGCTCTTATGGATATGAGGGCTCGACCAATTTCCATAAGGAACCCTATTTAATCAAACGGAAATCCTTCATGAAAAAACAACTTCTAATTGGCCTTGCTGGCGCAGTAGCTGCGCTGATGATACAAGGCTGTGCACCCACCTCGTATAAGGTTAAATCGCCCACGCCTTCTGACCTGGTTTACTCCAGCACACAGGCCAGTGAAGCAATCACGCTGAGCATGCGAGATGCGCGTGCTGAGGCAGATAAAAACTTTAGTTTTGGGATTTTAAAAGCCAATTTATTGTTAGACGGCAAAGCAATTAATCCCGTTGTTTATTTGAAAGAAAACTCAATTAAAGAACTGAATGCGCGCGGCATCAACACTCAAGAAGCCAGTGCTGGCAATGTAGACGTGGCGGTTAAAAAGCTGTATATCCGCAATCACCGCGCAACCGGGTTTTCACCTTTTGTTACTCTAAGTTGGTTTAGCGCTGATGTGAAAACAGCAAAAGGCAATCAACGCATGGGCATTTTTATTAAACGAGGAAAAGTGCCTGTTTGGAGTTTTGATGAGGTTATTGATCCTACCTTCAACGAACCTTTAAGCCTGCTGGTAAAAGAGTTTTCCGCCAAAGTAAACCGCTTAACGGCCAACCAAGCCATCAGTGATGAGCAGGTTGCCAGCCTAGTTGCCGCTGTTAACGCACAACCAGCAGCTACCGACGCCTATATCAAGGTGTATCAATTAGGTTTTGGCAATAACAAGTCTGCCATAAAGTCGCTGGTGGGTTTTACCAAACACTCCGATGAATATATACGCCTAGCGGCTATTTCTTCATTAGGCATATTACAGGCAGACAGCGAGTTACCCTTATTAAAAACCCTGTACGCTGGCGGCACTTTATGGCAAGACCGCGCAATGGCGCTTAAAGCCATTTGTGACCTTGCCACACCGGACGCCCTAGCTATTGCCAAACAGGTAAAAGCCGACTTGGATAAATCAGGTAAAACTGACACCGACACTCAATGGCTTAAAGAAATTTTAAATATGTACCTCTAAATAACACCGCTCATTGAGCGCTTATCGCCTCGGGCAAAACATGCGTTTTCCTGAGTGCGATGGGTGTTCTTGTATTGGTATTTCATTCATTAATACGCGCCGCCTAAACCCTAACACCTAAAATAATTGCCGCGTTATTACTCAAGGCGTCTTGATTTACATAGAGTGCCTCAGTGCGCAGCGCACCCCATCCCGAAAAATCCCCAAAGCAATTTAATTTAAATGCGGATGATGGCGCTCTTAGCTGCGCACTATTAACCCGGCAACCACAAGGCTCGCCCGCACACAATTCATAAATTCCTACTCCCCCACCAAAGTCTCCACCTTCACATACCCCTGCCCCTCGGGCGCCAATATTGGCAAAGCAAACTGCAGGCTCTCGTGCAAACAAGGCGCAAGCGTAAAAGGTGCATTGATGGCCAAGAGGCCGGTGGCGCGCATGCCCTTTTCATCCCCCGAGGCCGGGCCTAGGCCCCATTCGATTTGTTGGATGCGTTTGATGCCGGAGTTGCTGAGGCCGCGCACCAGTTGTTCAACATAACGCGCTTCAATCCAGGGGTACCAAATTAAATACACACCCGTGGCAAAACGGCGGTGCAGGCTTTTCACTTCGGCCACTACTTGGGCGTATTCGGTTTTGACTTCGTAGGAGGGGTCGATGAGGATGAGGCCGCGCCGTTCAATCGGCGGCACCAGGGCTAAGGCCTGTGTGTAGCCGCTCTCGAAGTGACAGGCGATGCGTTTATCACCGGCCATTTGGCGGCGCAGAAGTTCTATGTCTTTGGGGTGCAGCTCGCACAGCTCTAAGCGGTCGTAAGGGCGCAGTATTTGTTGGGCGAACCAAGGCGAGCCGGGATAGGCGCTGAGGGTATTGCCGCCGTTAAAGGCTTGCACCCAGTGCTGCCAGCGGGCGAGGCCTGCAGGTAGGCCCTGCCGCTGCCAGAGCAGGGCTACGCCCTGCTGGTACTCCTGAGTTTTGTTGGCCTCCGGGGCGTCTAGGCGGTAGCTGCCTATGCCTGCATGGGTGTCTATGTAGCGCAAGGGGGCGTCTTTTTGCACCAGGTACTCAAGGCAGTGCACCAGTGCCGTATGTTTAAGCACATCGGCGAAATTGCCCGCGTGGAAGGCGTGTCGGTAACTGAGCATAAAAGAATTCCAAAAGGCGCTATTATGCCTGAGCCCTTCGTTATTTATTCAAGGATCACCTATGTTGACGCGCCGTATATTTTTATTCTGTTGCACCGCCTGCGCCCTGCCCTTGCCCGTGTGCGCCGATGACAGCGAGCGGGAAATTAACGCGCTGATTTTGGCTATTGAGCAGAGCGGCTGCCAATTTATCCGCAATGGCGATAGCCACAGCGCCGCTGAGGCGGCAGAGCATTTACGTTTGAAATACCGCAAGGGTAAGCGTTATGCCGCCAGCGCTGAGGCGTTTATTGATAATTTAGCCAGCCAAAGTTCTATCACAAAATCGCCTTATTATTTAATCACGCCGCAGGGTGAAAAAATTGCCAGCCGAGTTTGGTTGCAGCAAGCATTAAAACGCCTGCGCGCGGCGAGTAATCCGGTAGACAACACAATTAAACCGAGTGCGCCTTAATGACGGCGGCGGCCCCTCTAGAATGGCCGGTTTTTGATAGCCATTTTCATATTATCGATAAACATTTCCCGCTGATTCCCAACCAAGGCTTTGTGCCGGAGGAATTTACCTGCGGGAATTATCGAGCGGCCATGGGCGAATATAATTTAATCGGTGGCGCACTGGTCTCCGGCTCATTTCAAGGTTTTGATCAAAGTTATTTAATCGCTGCACTTGCGCACTTGGGGCCGAGTTTTGTAGGTGTTACACAATTACCTGCCGAGATTAGCGATGCGCAGATTATGCAGTTACATCAGGCGGGTGTGCGGGCGGCACGATTTAATATTCGCCGAGGCGGCTCGCAGGATTTAACGCATTTAAATAATCTGGCCGCGCGTATTTATGCGCTGGCGGGTTGGCATGTGGAGCTGTATATAGATGCACAGGCGCTGGCGGAGCTGTCCCCCAGCCTGCTTAATTTACCTGCGGTTAGCATTGACCACCTGGGCCTGAGTAAAGCGGGTTTGCCGCATTTATTGCGGTTAGCAGAGCGCGGTGTGCGTGTTAAAGCCTGCGGCTTTAGCCGCGTTGACTTTGCCATTGCGCCGGTGCTTAAGGATTTTTTTAATGCCAACCCCAATGCTCTGATGTTCGGCACCGATTTACCCTCCACGCGGGCGCCACGCCCCTATGCTCAGGAGGATTTTTTACTCGTAGCACACAGCTTGGGGGAGCGCGCCGCGCGCAAGGTGCTAAGTGAAAATGGCCGCTTGTTTTATGGTTTGTTACCTGGGTAATGCGGCATTTTTTGGCACCACCCTAAAAATACTGTGCACACGGGCACCCACACTTTTATATTAATGGACAGCTTTTAACACCTGCCCCTGCTGGTATTCGCGCATGATCTGCGCGCAGTCGGCGGCGGGAACGGGTTTGGAGAAATAAAAACCCTGTGCAATTAGCTGCGGTTTGGATTTAAAGAATAACATTTGTTTTTCCGTCTCCACGCCTTCCACAATCGCCCGCAAACCTAATTGCTCGGCAATCGCCAGCAGCGATTCACAAATAGCCACATCGCGTGCGTTATCCGGCACACCCTGGCAGAAGGATTTGTCCAATTTAATGCAATCCACCGGGAAGTGTTTTAGATAATTCATGCTGCTATAACCGGTGCCAAAGTCGTCGATGGAGACCGGCACGCCCATGGCTTTTAATTGCTCCAAATTATTCAGCACTACAGTGTTGGATTCAATTAAGCTGCTCTCGACAATTTCAATCCCTAAACAGGCAGCGGGAATGGCGTGGGTGTTGAGCGCAGCGGTAATGTGCTCCACCAATTGGGGGCTGTTTAAATGGGTGGCGGGTAAATTAAAGGATACCCGCAGGGAAAAATCGCTAAATTCTCTGCGCCATTGGGCAATTTGTTGGCAGCAGGTAGCCAGCACCCAATCGCTAAATAAATCCATCAGGCCGCAGGCTTCCAGCAAACTAATAAAATGCGCAGGGCCTAATAGGCCGCGTTTGGGGTGGTTCCAGCGCGCCAGGGCTTCGGCGCCCACGACGGTGTTGGTGGTTAAATTAATCAGCGGTTGGTAATAAAGGGTGAATTCGTTTTGGTGGATGGCTTGCAATAATTCCTGTTCCAACTCGCGGCGGCCTTTGGTTTTTTTATCCACGGTTTGCACGCGGTTGCCGCCCTGCTGTTTGGCTTGGTGCAGCGCATTTTCCGCCGTCAGCAACATTTCATCGGCGTGGGTTTCGCCCTGCTGCACGTGTTTAATGCCCATGCTGTAGGCGATTTTAATGCTGTGTTGGCCGACTAAAATCGGCGCTTCCAAGACATTTTTAATACGCTCCAGGGCAAATCGCGCCTGGTGCTCTTCTTCAATTTCTAATAATAAAAGTGCAAATTCATCGTTGCCCAAGCGCGCCAGGGTATCCGTCTGGCGCAGGGAGCTCAAAATGCGCCGGGCGACTTCGCGCAGTATTTCATCGCCTGCGGCGTGGCCGTATTTTTCGTTGAGGGCTTTAAAGCCGTCGATATCCAATAACACCACGGTAACCTGGGATTCCTGATGGCGGCGCTTTAATAGGGCCTGATCGAGGCGATCTAAAAACAGCGCGCGGTTGGGTAACTCGGTGACCGGGTCTCGCGTCAGGCTCTCGCGCAGGGCGTCTTCGGTGTGTTTGCGCTGGGTGATATCGGTTTGTGAGCCGGCCGCCCGCAGCGGTAAGCCGTAGGTGTCATCGCGGATCACTACGCCCCGGCACAGCACCCATATCTCCCGGCCATCCTTGTGCAGCATGCGGTATTCCTGGCGGATATGGGGTTGGGCCTCGGAGAAAATAAGCAGATCGCGCACTAGGTCGAGATCATCCGGGTGTACAGCGCCCAGCCATGCGTCGATGGTGGAGGGGAATTCCTGATCTTTGTAGCCCAAAATCGCCTTCCAGCGCGGCGACAAGTAGAGCGTGTGCTGGCCCAGATCCCAGTCCCAGATACCGTCCTCGGCGCCCTGTACCGCCAGGGCAAAGCGCGCTTCGCTTTTGTGCACCGCCATCTTGGCAAATTCCAGTTCCACCGTGCGCTCCTGCACACGCTCTTCGAGGTTCTGGGCCAGGTCGAGGGCTCTGGATTCGGCCAGTTTGCGCTCGCCGATCTCTTGATGCAGGGCGGCAGTGCGCTCGTTGACGGTGGTGCGCAGGTAGGCCTCCAGCTGCTTGGCGTTGCTGATGCGCCAGCGCAAATAACCCAGCCCCAGCAAGACCAACAACAGGGCCGCCAGGCTCTTCACCCAGGTGCGCTCGTACCAATAGGGCGGCACCTCAATGGCGAGTTTGGCGGTGTCGGCCAGCCAGGGCTGGCCCTGGTGGCGCACAGCGACTTCAAACTGATAGTGGCCGGGCGCTAGGTTCGATAGGCGCACCGAGCGTGCACTGGTAGGCGTGCTCCAGGGAGAACGGCCATCACCTAAGCGGGTGCGAAATTCTAAGCGGCTGGCGTCGGCAAGGTTCGCCGCGCTGTAGCTGATCTCGATGACATCGCTGCGATGGGGCAGCACCAGCCAGTCGCCGCTCCAGCTGCGCTCGCCTACTTTCAGGCTGCTGATCAGCACCGGGCCGCCATACACTGGCGCGCGGTACTGGGCGGGGTCGATGAGGGAAAGGCCCCGTTCGGTGAGCAGATGCATTAGGCCATCGCCGCTGACGGCCATGCCGCCGCGCCGCCAGGAAAAACTCAGGCTGCGCAGGCCGTCGCGCATGGTGAGTAATTCGGCCATCACCTCGCTGGCTTGGGTGGCCGCTGCCTTGAGCAGAGCCGTGCGCGATAAGAGGTGCACGCCAACGCCGGATTCCGTCACCCAAAGGCGATCCTGGGCATCCAAATAGATATGCACGGTGGCGTTTTGCGGGGCGCCTTTAACATCTTTAAAACCTGCCGCGCGGTTGCGCTCGATTACGCCTATGCCACCTCGGGTCGCCAGCCAAATACGGCCATCGCTATCTTCCGTAATACCGTACACCGTGTCGCTGGGCAGCCCATCGGCGAGGGTGAAGCGCTGTATCTCGCCGTCTTTAATGCGCAGCACACCCGAGCCGCTGGAGCTGATCCAGACCTGGCCGGCGCGGTCTTGGTAGATGCGTTGGATATGCCGCACGGGCGGCCCTAAGTCAATCGGTTCGAGGCGGCCAGCCTGATAACGGCTGAGGGTGCTGGTGCCGTTGGGGGCGGTTTGCACCAACCAAAGCGCATCGCCCACCCGCTCCACCAGCGACAGCCCCTCGCCGGGTATCTCAAAGGTGGTGAGCTGCCCGGCGGCGAAGCGATAGAGCTCTGTACCGGCAATCCACAAGGTGCCGTCGACGTCCTCCGTCATGCCCAACAGCGCGCCGCCTTTGATGGCGCCCACGGGCGTTAGCTGGTTGTAACTGCCTGCGGCAAAATACCCCAGAGTGCCCGTGGCATCGAGCAGCCAGATGCCGCCTGCGCTCCGGGGCAGGGCGCTTTTAAGATCGTCCGCCACCAAGCCCTCGCGCTTGCCGTAGCTGGTGATGGCGCCGGGTGTGAGGCGCACGAGCGCATCGCTGGTGCCTACCCAGAGGTTGCCGAAGCTGTCATCGGCCAGCGACAAAATGGTGCCCTGACTGAGCGCCAGGGACTCCACACCCTCGCCGCCAATGCGGAACAGGGTGTCCCCGCTGGCCGCCCAGAGCACGCGGTTGCGGTCGGCGTACAAAGCAGTGATGGGCAGGTTGAGCAGCGGGCTATAGGTTTCAAAGGTGCTGCCATTCCACTTGGCAAGCCCGGCGGTAGTGCCTACCCAGAGTTCGCCGGGGCTGCCTTCGGCCAGGTGGCTGATGGACGCGGTGGGCAGGCCAGCCGTGGGTATCTTCTGCCAGCTGCCTTCGGTATTTTGAGTCAACAAGCCGCTTTCAGTGGCCGCCCAGACTCGGCCGGAGGAATCGGTCAGCAGGCGATAAATCATGGCGGGCATATCGCTGCCGCTGAAGGAGCTGTCGCGCGCCATCTGGCCGGCCTGCAACCGCCAAATACCCTCGCCACCGGTGCCGATCCACAGGCTGTTAGCACCGCTGGCGAGGGAGTAGACATAGGGATGCGTGAGGCCCTGGGCCTCTGAAAACCACTGAAACTGCGCGCCGTCAAAATAGGCCAGGCCGCCCGCAAAACCCGCCCATATGCCCTGCGGCTGCGCCTTCAGCAACACCTGGGCAAAGCTGTGTTGACCGAAGGTCGGCTGATTGTCCTGGCGCGTGAAGGTCTCGCCATCAAAGCGCAACAAGCAGCATTCACTGCCCACCCAGAGCTGGCGCTGGTTGTCCTCCAGCAGCGACAAAACCGCCCCTTCCGGTAAACCCTCCCGGCTCGTCCACACTTCGCGACCGTATTGGCTGAGCAAGGCAGGCGCGGCCCAGGCCACAGTGGTCATAAGCGGTACTAAACACAGCAGCAGGCGGGCGGCCATACGACCACCCGCTCGCCCCCAGCAACTCACTGCTGGGGTTAATAAAGCGCTACCGCTACTGGAAAACAATCGCACGCGTGTGTCCAAACCCTCAGGCGCCTGTAGGCCAGCGCCAATTTTTAAAGTGCCCCAATCGAGTTTAGACGAGCTGCCGACAAACACCCGCCAGGGGCGCAAGCTTGTGCCCTACGCACTATCGCTCCTAGCGCCAGCGCTGTACTCTTGCCGCGCCCGCACCTCGGCCGGTGTTATCGCCCACCGCCGCACTGACGGCAGCTGCCAGCGGCAGCGGCGCCGAATCTTCTTCAACGCTCAAACAGCAGACTGACCATGCCTTATGAACTCAACGCCTTCGGCCAACCCTTAGGCGAGCGCCTACCCAACTGGACACCGCCCCCTCTGCCCAGCGCTCAGCCGCTCACAGGTGCTTACTGCCGCCTTGAACCGCTCAGAGCCGACCACGCCGCAAGCCTCTACCAAGCCCTCGGCACACCCGCCAGCGCAGCCGGTTGGACCTATTTACCCTACGGCCCCTTTGCGACCGAAGCGGAATTTAGCCATTGGCTGAGCAGCCAGTGCGAGCAGCCAGACCCGTTTTTTTATGCACTGCTCAACCCGGCAGGCCAAGCCCTGGGCCTTGCCAGCTACCTGCGCATCGCCCCCCAGGCGGGCTCCATTGAGGTGGGGCATTTACACTTTGCCAGCGCTATGGCACGCACGCCCATGGCAACCGAGGCTATGTACCTGATGATGGCGCAGGCGTTTAACTGGGGTTACCGGCGCTATGAATGGAAATGCAACGCACTCAACCAACCCAGCCGCCGGGCGGCCGGGCGGCTGGGCTTTGCCTTTGAAGGCGTGTTCCGCCAGGCCATTGTGAACAAAGGCCGCAACCGCGACACCGCTTGGTTTGCCGTGATCGACAAGGACTGGCCCGCCCTACAGCAGGCATTTTTAACCTGGCTAGCGAAGGAAAACTTTGCCGCTGACGGCAGCCAACGCCGCAGCCTAAGCAGCCTGACCGCGCCTTTATTGGCGCAAACAGATACGGGATTGTTAGGCGCTGAAGGGTGAGGCGGCCTTTAAGGTGCCTGCCACAACGGCGGCATCACACCTGTGCACAAGACGCGATGAAAATTTGCAGCTAATTAAATTAAAGGGCTCAGCATGAACACATTAGCCATTTTAGAAATACCCAGCGCAGCCAATTACACCCACTGTGTTATTTGGTTACACGGTTTAGGTGCAAGCAACCGGGATTTTATCGACACCCTGCCCTACCTAAAATTACCCAGCCATTTAGCCGTGAATTTTATTTTTCCGCAGGCGCCGTCCATTCCGGTCACCATTAACCAGGGCTATATCATGCCCGCCTGGTACGATATTCTGGACATTAAAATCGAACGCACGGTCGATCAAAAACAATTAATCGTCTCTGCCGAACAGATACACCGTATTATCGAGCAGCAAATTAACAAAGGCATTAAACCCGAACACATAGTGTTAGCAGGATTTTCACAGGGCGGCGCGGTGGCGATACAAGCGGCCTTAAGCAGCCCCCATCGCCTGGCGGGTTTAGCGGTGTTATCGAGTTATTTAGCTATTCCCGAAGTATTTAAGCGCCCTGCGAACGCGGCTAAAGTGCCGGTATTAATTCAGCACGGCAACCAAGATGAGGTGGTGCCCCTCGCCCTCGGCGAGCGCGCCGCCACTGAATTTCGCCACCATGGATTTAATGTGCAGTGGCAGACATTTAATATGGGGCATCAGGTTAATTTAGCGAGTTTGGCGGCGCTGGGGGAGTGGTTGGGGCGCGTGTTAAGCACCTAACACACCCACTCATACCGACTGGCCGAGGTTGCTAGTTTTGTTATTAAGCAAATAGCTAGCCTGATAATTTCTACGACGAATGTGCAGAGCCACTGCAAACTAGGTTTAGGGCGCCGACGGTGAATTTGACTTGCTTTCGTTACGCTCCCCAGGTTGAGTATCGCTGTCGTCTACCTGTTTTTGCATTATGCGCAGCTTGTCAGTAAATTCGTTTTTACCCACTTTATATCCTTTCGCGTAGTTCGCACGCACTTCCGCTGGACAGAACTCACTCATCGGCGTGTTTTTACTGCCCACCTTATAGCCATTATCATAGGTGCAATACTCGATAATGCCGCGCGTATAACCGTCCAAATAGGCTTTTAACGCGCCCTGTTCCAAATTGCTGCCACACGCCGAACGGTGGGCATCAAATTCATGCACCGACTTTCCTTCCGACCCAATTTTATAACCAAAGCCCGCCCAATTTTGTCCACTGCAGGCGACATCCTTAACACCACCGGCGCAACCCGATAAACATGCGACAAGCGCAACGAGACAACAATAAGTTTTCATAAATTACTCCACCGATAGATTAAAGAGCCGTAGCCTCGTTGGTGCGAATAATATTTTCTATAATTTCGATATTATCCTTCACCTCAAACGCATCCGGATTTTTTTGATAAACTGCCCGCAACTGATTTAACGCCGCTTTGTAATCTTGCATATCAATATACAATTGCGCACGCCCCAGCTGAGCGCGCTTCTCCGCATTGGGTATGGCCTCTGCGCGCACGTATAAAAGCTCCGCATCGGTATAGTTTTTCTGTTTAACCGCAAACCCTGCAAAGGCCAACAGCGCTTCACTATTGGTAGGGTCTAGCTCCAAAGCCTGGCGAAATAACCGCCCCGCTTCTGCCACCTGAATCTGATGAGCCTTTAACTGCGCCGCCAGCAAATAATATTGGCTCTGCTCATCGCGCTTTAAACGCTGAATATTTTTAGCGGCCATATCTAACATGGTTTCCGCTTTAGCCCACAACCCCAACTGGCTAAGCCAATAATAATATTCGCGAATACTTGCCATAGGTAAATCGTTACCCACCAGGCTTTGATCCAACAATTGCAACGCGCGATCAAAACTGCCCAACTGCAAATGTAATTGCGCGGCCGATTTTAAATTGCGCGGATCCTTATCACCGAGCATTATCGCCATTTCAAGGCCAATGACTGCGCCGCGATAATCCTCCTTATTCATGGCCAACGCTGCTTTATTCAACCAAAGCTCTACTTTGGCCGGCTGTTTAGCAATTAAACCCTCCAACAATGCATCAGCCGCTTCATACATATGGGCTTGAGTTAAGGCGGCCAACAAACCCTGCTGCCACTGCACATTATCAGGCTCTATGGCCGCCGCTTGTTGATAACTGCTAATCGCGCTAAAAGGGCCATTAAGCGTTAAATTTAAATAACCTAATTGCCCATACACAGACGCCTCATGAGAACCCAGCGCAACGGCTTTGGCAAAATACTCGCGCGCTTTGGCGGGCTGTTCGCGCACCAAATACAGCTGGCCTAAATCACTGTGGGCGCGAATCAACTGAGGCATGCGCCGCAAAACGGTTAAATAGGTATCTTCTGCTTTGTCGTACATCTCCAGCGAAAAATACACCTGCGCTTGTAATGACAGCATGGCGGGGCTTAATTCAATGGAGTAAGACTTTTCCAACTCAGCAATCACCTCAGCGCGCCGCCCTTCGGCCAATAAACTGCGCAATTTTTCCGCCCGTTCATATTCTTCCGGCGCAATAGAGGCTTCGCGCTCTTGATAGGGACCGGTAAATTGCGGCAAAACAAATTCTGGCTTGGCTACTTTAATCTCAAATGGCCCCGGCGCTGCCAGCCCCACCTGGCTAGCCGATAAGCTGCAGGCAATAGCCCAGCTAATTAAACTCTTAAAACGCTTAGGTGTTCTCATGAGGTGCCGCACAATCAAATTCGATTAATAAAAGTTAAGTTATATAAATACACCGCCTGCACAGGCCGACCATTTTTGGTGGGCACCGTAAAACGCGAGTCATTAATGGCCTTGCGAATTACCTCCACCATTTCCGGGTAGACAGGGTCCACTATTTTTTTCACGTAGGCTTTGCCCTGTGCATCAATAATAATTTCCACTTTAGTTGCCACCTTATCAATACCGCTTTCGCGCAGACGGCGCGGAAAAGAAATATGGTTATTGGACACCAAACGCGGAATGCTATCGAGCTCTTCAACCGGATGCAGTGGAAAATTCAGCGTTAAATTATTGCCTATATCTAAGGACTCTTTATTCAGCTGAGGCTTGTCCACCTGCTGCATTTTTTTAATCACAAGCTTGGGGTTTTCAGCGTAGGCAAGCGCAGGGCCACTGCCGCTTCCCAGCACATCAATACTCGGCCCAGGCGCTGCACTGTGCGATGATTTAGCGGTTAATTGCTGAGTAGGTGGCGGCTCTGGCGGTACAATTTCCGCCACCTCCACTTTACGCACCACTAGGGTATCTGCCGGTGCCTGCGCCTCTTTATCGAGTAAAAATATACCGGCCACCAAACCTGCTACAAATAACCCACTCGCCAGCCAAGGCAACAGACTGCGCAGGCTCAAATGCCCGCTATGTACCTTCGCTGTCAGGGCCATAACTGCACTACTCACGCGCGGTGGCAATATTAATATTGGTCACACCCGCCAATTTGGCTTGATCCATAACACTGACTAACAATTCGGTAGGCACAGATTTATCCGCCTGAATAACCAGCGGGCGCGGATTGTTTTGGTTTAATTGCGCCAGTGTCGCACGCACACCTTGCACACCGATGGTAGTACCGCCATAAACCACTTGGCGCGAAGCTGTAATGGCAATTAAATAAACTGATTTTTGTAACTGCTGGGTAGAAACAGCGGTGGGCTTATTAACGTCCACACCCGTTTCACGCACAAATGCAGTAGAGACAATAAAAAAAATCAACAATATAAACACCACATCCAGCAGTGGCGCCATGTCAATTTCCTGGCCCCGCGCCTCCTCCAATTTGTGCTCAATCGACGATTTCATGCATACTCCTAATCAACCACAACTGGCGCTGACGATTTAAATAACCGACCAATAAAATACCCGGCACCACTAAAACCAAGCCTAATTCCGTGGTGAATAACGCATCGCCAATACCGCCGGTAATTAATTCTTGCAGCGCAATACCGCCGCCATCCGCCAGCCGAACAAAGGTATCTTTTAAACCGGTAATAGTGCCTAACAGCCCCAGCAGCGGCAGCGTGGTGAGCATTTGTTTAAGGCCGGGCAACCAATCGCGCGTCAATTCAAACCAACGCTGATCCTGCGCCTCAACAAAACAAAAGCGGAACAATAAACCGTAACAAATAACGGCCACCGCCATAGTCATCCACACAATAGGATTGTTAATTAACTGCAAAGGCTGCGATAAGTTATCCATACTCAAACAACTCGTTAAAACGCCATTTTGCTAATTCTGATGGCGAAACTCTCCATCGCGTGCGCGTAGGTTTTAATTTGCCGGGTTAATACAGCACCAACAACCAGCGCGGGCACTGCGACAATTAAACCTAATTCAGTGGTAATCAGCGCCTCAGAAATACCACCGGACACAGTTGTCACATCACCTGACCCAAATATGGTCATCATTTTAAAGGTGTTAATCATGCCGGACACTGTGCCGAGCAAACCCAACAGGGGTGCCACTGAGGCACTGGTCGCCACTATGCCCATGTATTTATCCAGGTGATATTTATGCTCGGATAAATGCGCTACTAACAGGTCATCGCGCTGCTGAGAAATAGGATTCTGCAGTGCGATCTGCACCAGTTTGCGCTGGGCGGGGCCAATTGATAGCAACAGGGCTTCACAGGCCGCGCGCGCATCAGCTTTATTGGCGGCAAGGCACTGATTTAATTGCTCGGTAAGATTCTGAGCAATTTTCGGCAAACGCAGTAATTGCACCGCTTTTAATACCGCAATCAACAGTGCGAGCAGCCCAAAGAATATAATCGGAATTACCCACACACCGCCCTTTTGAAAATACACCATTAAGCCATCGCTGTGTTTGCGCAGTTGCAATGCATTGCCAAGCGTTGGATCAAACGCCAATTGCCCGCTTTGGGCGCTGTGTAAGCTGAATAATTCTTGCTGATCTGACTGGGGTAAAAAATCCAAAATCCAAGCTTCACGATCTTTTTCCCGCACCAAGGGCCCGGCCAATTTGGCTTGTGTATCCACAGCAATTTCAACAGGCCCCAAGGCCAATACAGGCGCATTAATAATGGCACCGCCTGCCGACACCACCTTGTCCTCTCGCCACTTGGGCACCAAGGCCTGTTCAAGCTGCTGCGCAGCCTGATCTAAAATGCTTAGCTCGTCACCGGGTGCAACGAGCGTGGGTAATTTCGCGGTTTGACTAAAATGAATTAACAATTGTTTTTGGTATTGGCTTTGTGCAGTCCATTGATCGACTCGTTCTTTTAATTTATCTACACCCAATAATTGTTCATCTACCACCCGCTGTTGCGAGGCAACTTGTGTGCGCAGGTTTTTCACTTCCTGTTCTTTTTGCTCTAAGCGCTGGGCATAGCTGCGGCTCTCTTGGCTATTTTTCTTTTCCAGCGCTTCTAATTCATTTTTAGCTTGGCTAATACGCTGCACGAGTTGATCGCTGACATCGGCGCGGGCGAGCGGCGCGCAGCATATAATCAGCGCCAAAAATGCAGAGAAATAAATAGGCACAACACGTAATACAGTCACCGGCAGTGATTCCTTATTGAGCAATTTTAACGGGCAGAGCAACAAATTCCGCCGTCGTAGGATTTTCTAAAATGCGCCGCACACGCATAATGGCATCTGCGCTTAAGGGCCGCCCCAATTCTTGCTCAGCCGCTGCGCCGTGCCACCATTTCCAGCCCGTGGAGGTAGGCCGCCCAAAGCCGTAGGATTTTCCATCGTCACTGACATACCAGCCTTGGCTTGCACCTAAATAAATCTGGCTGGTTAAAATAGGCTGCATCTGCTGGTTGGCGTCGGGTATATCAAGCGCGCCAATATGCAGAGCCACGCGCTGATTAAATTCATCAAATTGCTTAAATAAACTCAGCAAATGCTCAAGCCGCTCACTGGCGCTGGCGTTTTCCTGTGCGACCAGCGCCAGTTTTTCATTCCACTGGGCGCGCAGGGGCGGAGGCAAACGCGGCTGAATTAATTGTGCGCGCTGCAGATATTTTTTCAGCTGCCCATCAAGCTGAGCCTGATCCTGCTCTAATTTTTCTTGCGCCTGTAAAAGTGTCAACCTGCGCTGGTCAACCTCCCCGTTGGCCTGCGTGCGCTGAGACAAAACCTCTTTTAACCGTTTTTGCTCGGCATCTAACAAAATAAAGCGCTGCTCTAAATTATCGCGGCTGCGACTCCAATTCGATTGCAAGGAGCCTTTTTGCATTTCCAAATTAAGCCACTGGCCCATCAACTGCTCTGGTGTATTGCCATCGGCCCACAACTGTGCTGCGTAGCCAAGCACCAGCAACAGCAAGCCTTTGACGCCAATGTTCTGCATATTTTTTCTTAGGTTCACTTAATTTGCCTACATTATTTATCGGTATTTATCGGCACAGGCATTAGCAGTGTGTTGAAATAACCAGACGCCCGGTGTGTCGCGCCGAAACTACAGCCACATTTATTGCCTGGTTGATTCTATAGACTGACTGCTGATTTTCCCATGCAGGCCCAGGCGGCCGCCAAATAGCCCTGTTTTAACAGTCGCTAAATACTGGGCAAATACTGATGGGCTAACAGACGCGGCAACGGGGCTTCGCGCGGTCAACCACAGAGCGGCAAAGCCCAGGAATACAGGGTTAATGAAGCTGGATGAACGCTGGCCCAAGCAAACCTGACAGCACTTATATTTGCCATAAGATACTCCCGCTCCAAGCCGTAAGTGTTTTTTAAGCACCCGGTAATGCGGCTACCCCGTTTAAATAGCCTTTTAGCCAGGCAAAGGTAGGCCATTGGTAAGCCGACCAAACCAAAAAATGTGACACGCCACGCTAAAAAATAAGGCTCACCCTAAGGCCCAATGTCATTAAGTTAAGGCAAATTGTAGGGGCGCCCCTACGGGAATTTTCTATTCAGAGAATCCTTAACTTAATGACATTGCCCTAAGGCCTGGCGCTTGCCACTATTCATTGTTCGACCTAACACGCTGAGCGAGCAGCCTTCAGAGCAGGCTGACTGCAGGCGGATTTTTATCGGCGTTGCCCCCATAAAACGCTCCCCAACTCAAAGGCGATGGGCGGCTCAAGCGGCAGGCACGGCCAAAACCACAGGGATTTCTGCTGCAGTACCTGGCCAGAAAATCGCCGCCATCACCCGCCTACAGCCACCAAGGCCCCCGCTACCAGAATCCATTTTCCCGGCGATCAGCAGACATATGCGCCCAGACGACTAATGAGTAGGCGCACGCACAGGAAGGATTTATTCGCTAAGCCAATCAACTCTTCAGGTCTACTTTTTTGCCCCATTCGTCTAGCTGCTTTACTGCGCCATGGCTCTGGTTATAACCGTTTGAATCTTTTAATCCGGCATCTAGACGGTGTTTTTATATCCGCACTAAATTATGGATTTATATGACACAAGGACAATAATTAGACATAGTTCCGACTCCATATGCACATCGCTGCACACATACTGCGGTGACGATACTCTGTGCCGCAGTAAGGCTCATAACAACCGCAGCAACGCCTGGAAGTTATGCCGCCGATGCAAAGAGAATGAACCAGGAGCGATAAATCTGGCGCTTGGCAGTTTTGATAATTTTAGAAAGGTTCTGATTATTGACTCAGCGGATTTTGGTCGAGTTAATAAATCTACGCAGCGCCTTAACAGTGCAGGTGTGTACCTGTGTACTAAGCCTTACTCTCAACTGATGTATTAGATGTATATGATGCATACCTTTAAAGGCTGTTCAAACCAACAAAGCGGCGCCACGCTGATTGAAACTATGGTGTCTTTGTTTGTATTAGGCGTGGGATTATTTGGTGCAATTGCGCTGCAAATAAAATCCAATCAGCAGGAACAAAATTCATTTATGTATGCACAGGCCGTTGTGCTAGCCAATGACATTACCGAACGCATTAAATCATCGGCCACACCGGATACGGAAATCATTAATTGGAAAACCCGCGTCCAACAACTCCTGCCTGGCGGCGATGGGACTGTATCCGGCACTACACTGGGTTCACAAACCATAACCATTAGTTTTAATGAAAAATCCCCCCTGGTGCCGAATCAGCAAAAACACACGATTACCTTCCAAAGCTGGCTTTAGCGGCCTCTGCTCATGAATTTATGCATAGAGGAGCATGCAGTTGTTTACCCGGTGATTTTTAGTACCGGGTAAACAACCACTAAACACCGCCGACAAAAATGGTATTCATAGTCGCCTTAAAATCATTGGTTTTTTATGACACACGGCACGGACAGGATCACAGCGACAACCCTGCAGCTAAAACGCGGGTTTACCATAATAGAGTTATTAATTGCCCTAACCATCGGGTTATTTATTCTGGCGGGTGTGGTACAAATCACCATCAATAGCAAGCGCAGCTATATAGATAATCGAGAAATAAGCTCCATACACGATAATGTTCGTTATGCACTGGACATACTGGCCAAAGATTTTCGCGCTGCTGGTTACAGAGCCTGCGCTAATGCAAGCCCCACCGTCGCCAACATCATAAACAGCAGCCAAAAAAATAACATTAGCGGCGCCTTCGATTTAAAAGCCGTCAGCGGCATCGATGGCGATAATTCGCCCAGCGAAGCCATTAGCTCCCTACCCATCTACAGCCATTCGCAGGGATTGCCCTCCAGTGCTGCCACACCGGATGCGGTCACACTGCGCGCAGTCGCCAACTCAAATGAATTAAGTGTGCGCCAGCATAATCCCGCCTCGGCGGTACTTTCCACCTGGCAAGCCAATGGTTTTGTTAATGGCACGGCGTTTATTCTGGCCGATGCCAGCTGCCAAAATCTAACTATTTTTATGGGCGACCAAAATACAACTACGAGCAATGAAATAAAAATCAGCAGTAAAAATTGCACTAAAAATCTTAGCGCCACGGCGCCATTTAATTGTGAAAACAGCCTCAGCACCAATAGCCAAGCCCCCATAAGCCCGGGCTCCAGTGTATTTCCCTATGTAGCTAACACCTATTTTATTGGCTTATCCACCATCTTTGCCAACGCTCCCGCCCTTAAACGTCGTTATATAAATGTGAATAACGGTAATCTGGAATACAAAACAGAAGAAATTGCCGTGGGCGTTGAAAATATGCAATTAACCTTTGGCGTAGACGCCAATCGCGATGGCAAGGTAGATAGCACATTTAAAACCGCCAACAACATAACCAAATGGGATCAGGTTATCGCCATGAATATTGCTTTGACATTGCGCTCCTTTAATCCAGTTGGCAACACAGGCCAAACCGATGGTTATCTGCGCAAAAATATCGAGACAACCATAACACTGCGCAACACAGGAAGATAAATCATGCGGGAAGACGGCATTTTTAACGCTCCCACAAGAAAACAGCAGCGCGGCGTAGCGCTGGTGGTGAGCATGGTTATTCTCACAATTGTCACGCTCGTGTGTGTGGCGGCCATGCAAAACACCACGCTGGATTTAAAATTAGCCGTCAGCAATAAAGACCGCACCACAGCATTTCAAGCCGCCGAAGCGGCCCTAGCCGCTGCCGAGCAAGAGCTCAATACTCATCCTCCAGGGCTGGCTAGTTTGTCTAACAACTGCACCGGCACACAGTGTTTTATTGATTGCTCACAATTTAATGCGGCAAGTTCACCCAAGGGGCGCTGTTTCCAAGGGCTTTATGTGAATGGCCAAGGCAAGGCCAATTGTAACCCCGGCGGTAAAACCGCAATAGATCCGGTGGCGCAGATTCAGCAAGGCAATTATTTAAGTTTTCAATCGCCTATTTTAAAAGACCAAAAAACAGTGGCGGTTTTGATCGAGTTTTTATGTTTTGTCGATAAAACCACTGACCAAGGTAATGGGGCGCGTATATCCATCGAAGAAAACGGCAACACCAATACAATTGAAGCGCTCAATACACAACTTGCCCCCCTGTACCGTATTACCGCCATTGCGGAAGGGGACGCCCTGCGCACCCATGTAGTGGCGCAATCCATTTATCGACTGGCAGAATAAAAGGTCGTCATTATGCTTTTTTTGCGCCTGTTATTAGGCTCTTGTTTATACCTGCTGAGCGCTTACACCCTTAGCGCCACCTCGTCTGATTTTAGCCAGCTGCCGCCGGGACTGACGCAGAATAATGCGCCGCCGGTAGTTATGCTTACCATGCCGAAGGACCACCAATTATTTTTTAAAGCCTATAGCGATTATGAAGACATTACCGGCGATGGCATACCCGAAACAACATTTAAACCAGAGATTGAATACGTCGGTTATTTTGATAACAAACTCTGCTACCAATACAATGCCAGTAATAAATATTATGAGCCCGTAGCCTACGCCAAACAAATTGTTTCTGGCACCGCAGAAAGCAATCAAATTAGCGCAGCCTCTGCGTCAGCCAATGTTTCGTTAGCTAGCCAGCTTGCCAATAATGAAGGCTTTTATTGCAACCTAACCTCCGGCACGACCAACCAATGGAGCGGTAATTTTTTAAACTGGGCGAGCATGACCAAAATCGATATTATTCGCCATGTTTTGTACGGAGGAAAACGCGCAGCCACCCAACCCTCTGGGTTGGACGGTGTATTACTGGAGCGCAGCCAAATTCCCGGTGATGCACACAGTTTCGCCAAATATTATGGCGCTTCCGACCTACCCTTTCTTACACCCTATGCCGTGGATGATGCCACTATTTCCTGCGCCGGTAAGGATAACATCCGCTGCCCTTTGGTCAAAAAAGGCATTACGCTGTGTAATACCACTTATTATTCTACAGCGTCTCTACCTGGGGATGACCACGCGCTGTCGCAATCCACCACTAACGCCTCGCTCATCCGCGTCGCCAGAGGCAATTTTTCTTTGTGGGCAACCAGCGAGCGTTTTCAGTGCCGCTTTAAAAACAGCTCAGAATTAGAGCCTATGTTATTCACCAGTAACTCGGCCGTAAAACCTTCATTTAGTGCCGAAGCCGTCGGTGGTCTAAATAAATTAATGGAAGGAATTTTTGGCGCAAATCCGCTGTATTATATTTACCACCACAGCCCATCGGAGAGTATTGTTCAGGCCGACCTGCAATACTACGAACCGGCTTATGCGGCGAACGCCTCACAAAAATTAGGTGACTTTCAATCCAACATTGTCGCCTGCGACAAAGATTTTACGGCCTATTCATCCAAGTGCACACAATACGGCAGCCAACTTAAACCCACGGGCATTTTGCAAAATGCCGACCCTAATATTTTTTGGGGTTTAATGTCGGGCAGTTTTGAGCACAATAAAAATGGCGGCGCACTGCGCAAACACCCCGCGCAAATCAGTAGCGAAATAAACACCAGCGGCGACTTTGTTGCGCCTAGCGCTGGAGGAATTATTGCGTTTTTAGACAGCCTGCGCATCGCCAACTGGGGCTATTCATTACCCTCGGTACTCACCAACAATCAGCGCAGCACCTATGTCTCCTGGGCGGGCGATAACTGCGGTGCGGATGAAAACGTCAACTTCGGCAAGCTGGCCACCTTTAACGATGGGCAATGCAGAAGTTGGGGCAATCCCTTCTCGGAAATTCTTATGGAGGCCTATAACTATCTAGCCGGCAGCACAACGCCTTTAGTTAGCAGTAATGATGGGCAGTTTTTTTCCGGCGCAGCCGTGCAGGCCATGACCAGCCCAAGCTGGTCAACCAATCCGCTGGCTGTGCAGCCTAGTAGTTCGAGCACATTAAAATCCTGCTCAAAATTAAATGTGCTCGCTATCAACGGCAGCTCAGTTTCCTACGATGATGAAACAAAATTTTCCAGCGCCAAATTGACCCAATACAAAAACAAAACAAAAACCATCGGTGACAATGAATTGATTGTCGGCACCAATTATTTTGCGCCGCGCGTGCCGGAATCTCCGGCCGAGGGTACAGCGGTATGTTTACCCCGCGCCAATTCTGCGGGCGCTAAAATTGATTTATCCGCCATTAATGGCATTTGCCCAGATGCTCCAGCCTTAGAGGGCAGTTATTTAATGGCGGGCATGGCGTATGAGGCCAATACCACGTCCAACATTAATCCTAAATACGGCAGTGGTATTCAAACCTCTGCTATTTCGTTATCCATGGGCTCGGCGCAAATTGAAATCCCCACCGCCAATAACAAAGTCGTTTTATTGCCCGCCTGTCGCAATAAAAAAACCATAGGCGCGGCATTTCTCGGCAGTTGCTCTTTGGTCGATTTTAAAATCATGACGCGCTCAAATTCGGGTGATGAAGGCACCTATTTAGTAGTGTGGGAAGACGCACAGCAAGGTGGCGATTTTGACCAAGACGTTATTCAGCTGATTAAATATTCGCTAACCGGTAACAGCCTTACTGTCACCACCTCGATTCTCAGCACCTCAACTAACGACCCTATGGAATTGGGTTACAACATTGCGGGAGTTGACTCGACACTGGAGGGCTACAGGGGGCTATTGCGTTTTAATTCAAGCAGTGACGTCACCACTAATGTGTCCGTCTACATACCCAGCAACACCAGTAATAAATCCCTCAAATCCCCCCTGTATTACGCCGCCAAATGGGGCGGTTTTAAAGATCTGGATAAAAACGGCATTATCAGTAATAGCCAAGAATGGGACACCTACAATAATTATAGCCAAGAACCCAATGACCCCGACGGCATTCCCGATAATTATTCAGTTGTAGTCAATCCAGATTCACTTTACGCCGATTTAACGCGCCTACTTAAAAACATTGGCCCTTCAGTTTTTTCGTACGCCACCAACGGCACTATTAATGTACTGGATGACAACTCAGGTTTTAATGTCTCTACTTTATTTCGCCCAACCATTACCAGCGATACCAATGGCGTAACACGCACGCTCAACTGGACGAGTTCACTTAATATTTATGCGCGCGATGCCAATGGTTATTTACACGAAGATACCAATAAAAATGGCCAGTACGACCCAGCAGACAACATAATTACTTTTGAATCCGAGGGCGCCAATTCCGATACACTCGCCAAAACCCACCCTGCCAATGCCAAACCAACTGCCGCCAATGTGCTAAGCAGCACGCCGCTGAGCGATCTTAATTTTGCCACGCCGTACTGGAGCGCCGAGCAAAATTTAGCGCGGGTAAAAAATTATTCTACCCAAGCGGCCTATACTGAAAGCAGGCTGGAAAAACGCTATATTTTTACCGCATTGGATGCTAACAACGACAATATTATTAATAGCAGCGATTTAACCAGTGTACCGTTTGACACCAGCGCCAATGGTTTTCCCTCTAGCGGCGCCAACAGCACACGGGCGCGCATTTTAGATGTGACTGCCGCCACCCTGCCCAATATTGTGAATTATATTCGCGGTAAAGAAAGCGTCAGTTACCGCAATCGCCGCATCGATTTTATTGCCGGTTATGCCAACGATGCCGACGATATTGCCGCTACTACAGGCAGCGATTCATTAGAACCCTGGTTGCTTGGCGATATAGTGCATTCTTCACCACTGGTAGTGGGGGCGCCTAAATCTGCCTATGATCGTTTTTTCGGTGATGACACCTACACTACCTTCAGCACTCAATATGCGAGCCGACGCCATGTGGTTTATGTGGGTGCTAACGACGGTTTATTACACGCGTTTAACCTCGGCAAATTCAACAGCAACACAGGGCAATACAGTGCCGACACTAATTATGCGCTGGGCGCAGAATTATGGGCCTATGCGCCGTATAATTTATTGCCGCATTTAAAATGGTTGACGGAAAAAAGCTACCAACATAATTATTATGTAGATGGCAGCCCCAAATCCTACGATGTGAATATTTTTAGCAATGATGCCGACCACCCAGGCGGTTGGGGCACTATTTTGATTGTACCTATGCGAACCGGCGGCGCCGCCTACGCGGTTGATGCCGATGGCAACGGCAGCAAAGAGCGCACGCTGCGCTCAGCCGTTATAGTGATGGACATTACAAACCCCGAGGTAGCACCGCGTTTATTAGCGGAAATTAGTTTGCCCGATAACACCTACACCACCGCAACACCCGATGTTGTGAAAATTCGCACACGCGGCAGCGATAATAATTTTAACGGCTCGGGGGCAACCAACCAGTGGTATTTAGCGCTCGCCTCCGGTGTTACCGATACAAAACGCTTTATTAGCAATCAAGCACCAAGGTTGTACCTGTATAATTTATCTGCCAGCTCAGCGATTAGCTTAACCAGCGCAGTTACTTTAACTACCGCCTTAGGTGCTGTGGGCGGCATTAATGCGCGCGACTGGAATGGCGATTTTCAAGACGATTATATTTATTTAGGCACAGTTGAAGGCAGTGTGGATGCACAAGCCGGGCGCTTGCTGCGCGTAGCCGTGCAAACCGGCGGCACTTTAGGCACTCCCAGCTCGGTGGTTAATGTTAGCAACCAAGCATTTGCTGCCACACCTTTTACTGCAGTGGATAAACAGGGTAATTATTGGGTATTTGCCGGTACAGGCCGTTATTATACGGATGAAGACAACCTCTACCCGGATAAACAAAATAGCTACTACGCCGTTAAAGAAACCCTCACCGCCAGCGGTATTACGGCAACTGCTGCGCTGAGTGATTTGGCTAATCTCAGCGGCGTGTCCATTAAAACCGACGATAGCTTAACGCAAGCGGTGAGTATTGCAGGCAAAACGGCCAGCAATCGCACGGATTTAGAAGCGGCAATTACAGCGGCCAAAGGCTGGTATTTTAATTTCCCATCCACCCGCTCGCGCAATTACACAGCCACCATTCTGGTCAATAATGCATTAGTGTTTAACACCTATGAACCCGGCGACGCCTGCTCGCCGTTAGGCAGTTCCAGCCAATTTAAACGGGATTTTCTCACCGGCATGCCCGGCAAACGCCTATCAACCACCGTAACCACCATTGACCCTTTCCGCACTATAGGCGTCGGCGCGGCATCAGATCCTGTGCCGGGCAAAACCCCCACCTCGAATACTTCGTTGGGTGCAATTGATATAGCGCCGCCGGATGATATTGTGCCCACCAGTATTCGCCAGGCCTGGCGAGAATTACCCTATGGGCGCTAAGTGCGCGGCAAATTAGTTTTATGCAGGGTTAATAATTATGGCCAGGAGGTTGGCTGCCTAAAGCACCGCCCCTCGCCTCGCTAAAACACTAAAGTCGATTACCGCAGTGTTATTCACCCGGCGACATTTAGTGTCGGGTTAATAATTGCGGCATGGATGCCGCCGCGAGCCTCGCCAAAACAAGCCGAACCGCATATCTGCGCCAGTTTTAGCGGGTCGGAAATAAAATAGGTCAGGCCACTTTATATTTTTCGCTGCATTAATAAATAGGCCCTTCACACCGCCAGAAACTAAAGAATCTCCAAATTGCGCTTTTTGAAACGGTACATTCGCAAATAAACATTATTTAGCCATAAAAAAAGCCCAGCCACTTCTGGCTGGGCTTTTTAGTGCCGTGCAGCGGTGAATTAAAATTTAAGCCCCATGCTCAGCGTATAGGTGCGCGGCCTGCGCCCAAAACTGTAGAACGTCTGTGAGCCTATGTTGGAGTCAGACAGTGGCACATTCGCCATGTAAGACGACACATATTCATCGGTGAGATTTTCGCCGCTAAGTGCAACGGAAAAACGCTCATCTTCTAAGGCGATGCGCAAACCCACCAGTGTATAAGCGGCAATTTCACCCTGTGGATCAAGATTGACGTGTACCTGTTGGCCGCTCACGTATTGCACATCCAACCCGGTGGTAAAGGTGGCATTGGCTAATTCGCGTTTGTAGGTCAGGCCGGTATTCATCGTATATTTGGGTGTATAAACGCCGCGTTTGCCGGTGTAATCACACAGATCCACTTTGCCGTCGGCGTTGGTGTCCACACCCAAACCGGCATCAATTTGCGGTTTATTACAGTTGCCGTTTTTAAAATCCTGATACTCAAAATCCAGATAAGAAATGCCGTAAGTCGCCATAATGTGTTGCGTCATAGCCCAGCGGCCATCAATTTCCACGCCTTGCACCAGGGTGTCTTTCGCATTGCCGACGTTAAAGCCTACACCGCCATCAAATTGGCTGATTTGTAAATTTTCATAATCGGTGCGGAAGAATGCGCTATTCACCTCCAAGGCGCCGTCTGCCAGGGTGGACTTTAAACCCAATTCGTAGGCGTTGGCCTGCTCATCTTCAAATTCATAGTGTTCGTTGCTGTTAGAGCGCGGGTCAAAACCGCCGGCTTTAAAGCCTTTGGCGTAACTGGCGTAGGCCATTAAATCGTCATTAAAATCGTGTTGAATTTTAATGGACGGTGTAAAGGCATTTTCATCGCGCGAGCCGTGTAAATCATGCCCGGTATGATTCGGCACCAAAGGGCGTGGCCGGTTGGTGGCAGAGTCTATAACCGGTTGCCCCATAGCATTTAATAAAGGCGCATAAGGGGTTTGTTGTGTATCGAGTTTAAATACCGCTTTATACACATAAGCCGCCGAGGCTAAACGAGCGGGATCGGTAATGGCCACGCCATCAATATTCGCCATATTAATTAATTTATGGCTGTCTTTACTTTCCGTCGTGTAGCGGCCACCCAAAATTAATTGGCTCGCATCGGTAAAATGCCAGGCCACTTGGGCAAACGCTGCCCAGGTATCAGACTCTTGATCAAAACTGCGGAAAATACCGGTGTTGCCGAATGCAGCGGGCAGCGGGCGGCCACCGGCTTTGGCAACCGGGAACAAACCGGATTTATCATTAACCGAAAAACGGTCGCCAAAATCCTGCTGATAATTTTGGAAAAATACACCGGCCAACCAATCAATCGACTGGCCTGGCGCAGAGGTTAAGCGCAGCTCTTGGCTGATTTGTTTATAGTCTTCGTGCAGATTTAATTGAAATAAATTCACGCTGCTAAAATCGCAATCGCAATTTTCTTGGTAATCGTATTTCACCAAGCCTGTAGTGGAGGTGAGCGTCATGCTGCTTAAATCATAATTGGCGATCAGACTGTGGCTTTGCACATTATTATCGCTGTACTCGGGTGCATCCGCCTGGCGTTTATAATCGGCCTTACCCTCCAAAGTGTTATTTTGCGTGAGCAGTTTAAATGTGGTGGCAAAATTTAAACCCTTGGCATTGGGGTCATCGCGCACTATTTCGATATTGCGGCCCGCCGCATCGGCGCGGCTTTTTTCGCCGGTGTATTGCACGGTTAATTCCGGCAGCGGCTGCCAATCTAAACTTAACCGGCCCGTGGTTTGTTGCTGGTTGGTGTGCTGGTGGTTGAAGGTATTATAAAAATAACCTGGGTCGTCGTAGCCGCGCAGTGCTAGGCGGCCTTTGAGGCTATCGGTTAAGGGGCCGGAGATAATGCCAGTAATTTCCCGCGTGCCGTAGCGTGTTTCATAACTGGTGTCGAGCTTGCCGGTGAAGTCATCGGTGGGGCGCGCGGTAATTAAATCAATGGCGCCCGCGATGGAGTTTTTACCAAACAGAGTACTTTGCGGCCCGCGCATAACCTCTACGCGTTCCATATCAAAAATAGGCGCCCTCAAGAGCTGGGCGCGACCGTGGTAAATACCATTTTTATAGGTGCCCACCGATTGCTCAAACCCCTGGCTGTTATCCGAGCCTATACCGCGAATGCGCATCTGGGTGCTTAAACCGGTTTGGGTTAAATGAATATTGGGCACCAGTTTGGTGAGGTCTTCGATATTTTCAACACCCACTTCATCAAGTTTGCTGCCGCTGACGGCGGCGACGGAAATGGGTACATCTTGCAAATTTTCACTGCGCTTTTGCGCGGTGACCAGCACCTCAATCAACGGTGCCTCTTGCGCCTGCAGTGCAGTGCAATTTGCACTGAGGGCAATGGCCAGGGCCAGCGGTTTTAGTGGGTGTGCGTTTAGTCTGTGCATATTGCCTCCAACACATGGGTTGTGGAATTTATTCTAGGCAAAAGAGTTTGCCATTCCTTGTACATCACCTTACACCCGTCGCAGGGCGGGTTTTATAAGGTGCGGGCAGTTTACTGGCCAGAGGGGCGCTTGCCCATTGATTTATTAACCCATGAGCTAGTTATTTGCCCGCCGCCAGGAGCCCGGCACGCGCCGTTAAACAACGCGTGTCTTGCTCCCAAACGGCCACCTTAAAAAAACAAAAACCCGGCTTAACCGGGTTTTTGTTTTTTAGCAGCATGATTGATTAACTGATTATAGACGCCAATAGGCCACACCGGCGGCGGCAAAATCAGCCGGGTTAAACATGGCTTTCACATCAAATACAGCACCGCCGGGGTTTAGGCTCGCTTTCACGGCAGCGGCAGAGAGGGCGCTGTATTCGCTGTGGGCGACGGCAAATACGGCGGCATCTAGGTTCTGCATAGCACTTAGCTCCACTAGGCTTACGCCGTATTCCTCTTCGGCCTCGTGGCTGTCGGCCATGGCATCGTGCACTAATAATTCCACTCCGTAGGAGGCGAATTCGTTGATCACGTCAATCACTTTGGAATTGCGCAAGTCCGGGCAATTTTCTTTAAAGGTCAGGCCGAAAATACCGATGCGCGCGCCCTTAATGGAATGGCCTGCGAGGATGAGTTGTTTGATGGCGCGCTGGGCAATATAGGCACCCATGCCGTCGTTAATGCGCCGCCCGGCCAGGATCACCTGCGGGTGGTAGCCAATTTTTTCCGCTTTATGGGTTAAATAATAAGGGTCTACACCTATACAGTGGCCGCCCACTAACCCAGGCCTGAAGGGCAGGAAATTCCACTTGGTGCCAGCGGCTTTTAATACTTCAAGAGTGTCTATGCCTAAGCGGTCAAAAATCAGCGCCAGCTCATTCATCAAAGCGATATTTAAATCCCGCTGAGTGTTTTCAATCACCTTGGCCGCTTCGGCCACCTTGATGGACGAGGCCTTATAGACACCAGCCGTCACTACGCTGCCGTAGACCGCCGCCACTATATCCAGCACCTCAGGCGTCTGGCCGGATACCACTTTGGTAATTTTGGTGAAGGTGTGTTCTTTATCGCCTGGGTTGATACGCTCCGGGGAATAACCGACAAAAAAGTCCTTGCCACACACCAGGCCCGAGCCCGCCTCTAGCACCGGCACACACTCCTCTTCGGTAGCGCCGGGGTAGACGGTGGATTCATACACAATGATGTCGCCCTTTTTCAGCTGCGGCGCCAGGGTGCGGGAGGCGCCAATCAGCGGGCGCAAATCCGGTTGTTTGGCTTCATTGATGGGTGTGGGCACCGCAATAATATGGAAATCCGCCTGCTTTAAATCCTCCGGGTTGCAGGAGTAAATAATGTCGGTGGCAGCTAAGTCGGCCTCGCTCACTTCGAGGGTGCGATCCTGCCCCTGCTGCAGCTCGCTGATGCGGGCGGCGTTGATGTCAAACCCGAGGGTGCGCTTGGATCTACCGAAGGCGACGGCCACTGGCAGCCCGACATAACCAAGGCCAATAACCGAAATGAAGCGATTATGCATAAATCAAATCCGTAAAAAGTGAGCGGCAAAGAGAAGGCATCATAACAGTATTGACAATTCTGCCAATAATCCTAGAAATCTCGGCGAATTCTGCTCAGAATCACACCTTTAACACAGGCACTTAAGCTGCGCGGGCGGTTTGTAGGATGATGCAACGGGCGAGCATGCTAGACTGCCGCCTAAGACTATTTGATGACACACTAAGAGGCCCCCTTTGAGCCAAGAGACCACCCACCAAGAGCCCTGGAGCCTGCGCGATTACGCTGTGCCCCCCACCCCAGGTAAAACCCGCTTCCAGGATTTAAACCTGCGCACCGAAGTCCTCCACGCCATAGCCGACCTAGGCTTTCAATACTGCTCCCCCATCCAAGCCCAATCCTTACCCCTTACCCTGGCGGGTCACGACGTGTTGGGCAAGGCACAAACCGGCACCGGCAAAACCGCCGCCTTTATGATCGGCGTGATTGAGGACCTGCTCGCCCGCCCCGCCCCGGAGCCGCGCTACGCAGGCGAGGCCCGCGCCCTCATCATCGCCCCCACCCGCGAGCTGGTGGTGCAGATCTCCGAAGACGCCCGCGCCCTGTGTAAATATTCAGGCCTCTCCGTACACGCCCTGGTGGGCGGCATGGACTACCGCAAGCAACAGGAAAAACTACACCGCGAATGGGTGGATATTCTGGTCGCTACCCCTGGCCGCCTGCTGGATTTCTGCGGCAATCAGGATGTGCATCTGGACCAAATTGAAGTGCTGGTGATCGACGAAGCCGACCGCATGCTGGACATGGGGTTTATCCCCCAGGTGCGCCGCATAGTGCGCATGGCGCCGCGCAGCAGCCACCGGCAAACCCTGTTGTTCTCCGCCACCTTCTCGCCGGAAATTCTCGACATGGCCAAGCAGTGGATGCACGAGCCGGTGAAAGTGGAAATTGAAGCCGAATCCGTCGCCACCGACCGCGTCACCCAGCATGTGTACCTGGTTTCCACCGAAGAAAAATACACGCTTCTGTACAACATTCTTAAACAAGAAGGCATAGAAACCCTGATCGTATTCGCCAACCGCCGCGACGAATGCCGCCGCCTGCACGAGCGCCTGCGCGAACACGGCTTTCGCGCCGGTATTCTGTCCGGCGATGTGGACCAGGGCAAACGCATCAAAACCCTCGACGCCTTTAAAGCCGGCCAATTACAAGTGCTGGTGGCCACCGATGTGGCCGGGCGCGGTATCCACATAGACGACGTCTCCCACGTCATCAACTTTACCCTGCCGGAAGAACCTGAGGACTATGTACACCGCATAGGTCGTACCGGCCGCGCCGGAAACAAGGGCATCTCCATCAGCTTCGCCTGTGAAGACGACGCCTTCCGCCTGCCCGCCATCGAGACCCTCTTAGGCCGCCCGATTGTCTGTGAACAACCGCCCGCAGACTTGCTCGCCCAAGAGCCCCCCTCCACAGTAGGCGTGGAAAAACGCCGCCCCCACGGCGGCAAAGGCGCGGGCAGGCCGGGCCACGGCCGCCCCAGCGCGCGCCGCCCCAGTGACGGGCGCGCCCGCCGCCGCTAAAGGCGCCATCCTGATCTACACTTGCCAAAGGAACCCCCTTGGCAAGTAGGCATGAAAACCATTCTCGTAGTTGAAGACAGCCCCATGGTGATGAAAATCATCAAACACGTCATGGGGCAAAACCCCCATTACCAGGCTGTGTTCGCCGAGAGCTTTGCCCAGGCACAAGACAACATCGCGCAGATTGGCAGCGATTTATTCGCGGCGGTGGTGGACCTCAACCTACCCGACGCCCCGGACGGGGAAATCGTCGATTATTGCCTGCAACACCATTTACCCACCGTTGTACTCACCGGCAGCTTCGATGCAGCACGGCGGGAGAAATTACTGGCCAAAGGCGTGGTGGATTACGTCACCAAAGAGGGCCGTTTTTCCTACGTCTACGTCAGCAATTTATTGGTGCGCTTAATTAAAAATGCCCAGGTAAAAGTGCTGGTTGTAGACGACTCCAGCACCAGCCGCAAATTTATTACCCAATTACTCCACCTGCAGCACTATCAAGTATTAGAAGCCATAGACGGCGTTGATGCGATAAAAGCCGTTATCGAACACCCGGATATTCGCCTACTGATTACCGACTACAACATGCCGCGCATGGACGGTTTTGAGCTAGTGCAAAACCTGCGGGTAAAATACGAAAAAACCGATCTCATTATTATCGGCCTCTCCTCTGAAAACGACGGCGCCCTGTCGGCTAAATTTATTAAAAACGGCGCTAACGACTTTCTGCGCAAACCCTTTAACCACGAAGAATTTTTCTGCCGGGTGAACCACAATATTGAACTGCTGGAGATGATCGAAACCATCCGCGACAGCGCTTACCGAGATTTTTACACCGGCGCCTACAACCGGCATTATTTTTTTGAACAGGGCCAAGCGCTACTCAACCAAGCGCGGGAGAAAAAAGTCTCCATCGCAGCGGTAGTCATCGACCTGGATAATTTCCGCGATATTAATACTCGCTACGGCAACGACGCGGGCGATCAAATCATGCGTATCGTGGCGCAAAAACTCATGCACGCCTTTAGCCGCTTTTTATTCGCCCGCTCCGGCGGCCAAGAGTTTTACGCCCTGCTCTACGGCCTGGATAACACCAAGGCTGTCGCCCTGGTGGATTTAATTAAAGAGCGCGTGCGCGAGCCCATTGCGCTCGGCGATAAACACATTAGCGTCAGTTTTAGCGCAGGGGTTTCCAACGCGCTTGGCCACAGCCTGGATGAACTCATGAACGCCGCCAACGATTGTGTGCTGCGCTCTAAAGAGGCGGGCGGAGGGTTGGTATTGGGGGATGATGATGAGGGAGACGGCGCTTAAGCCTGCATGGGCTAATTTTAACTTCGCCGGAACGAGTAAGGAATTTTCAGAGATTCTTTATATACCCCGTGCGAGAATACGCTTATACCAAAGCAGACAACCTAAAAAGGACAGCACGCAACCGGACTTAATGAACAATAACCACCATGGTCGCCACCATGCACCGGTATGCGCCTCAATTACATCACTAACACCGAACACAAAAAATGTAACTGCTGCAACGCATAAGACTTTAGAATAACGGCTAAAAATCCCATCTACCACGAGCCGAATCAGCAGCCCCACGCCAATTAGGCACCAAAGTCCAGATTCAAGATAATTAAATTGTGAAATGGTCACAGGCTGTATCCTTTATGGGCAAGCGCAAAACAGCTTTGATTAATTTTTTTGTTGCTTCTTGCCAAAATCTACCCGAATCACATTATCCGTATAGTTCGGCTCATTATCTTTTGCAGGTTTAAACGAGGCTTGCGCCGGTATTTTAAGGTTTAACAGCCCCATCCAAAAACCTCTAAATTCCAGTGCGGGCAAAAAATAATCCTCTGATTGGGCTATTTTGCGCATCTGTTCATTGGCCTCGGTAGCAAAAATAGCTGCCTCACGCGGCTCCACGGGCAGCGGATAGCGGCGTACTTCGACAAAAAAACGCAATAAATCCACCACCTGATTAATATGCGCCATCACTGAGCGATCAAACCCCTGCTGATAGGTCTGCCCATCGGCAATCACCTGCGCAAGCTCCAACACCCGCTGCTCTAACACATCGTCCTGGCCGTATTGCTCCACCACCGATGCCAACCCATGCAGGGAAAACCAATAACTGAATAATTGCGGGAAATCGGCAAATTCTTTTTTCGTGAGGCCGCAAAAAGTGATGGCGTAGCGGCTTTGTTTTTCCATGGCAATAATACATTTGCGCCGCGCAATGGTAACGCGGTGCACATACCACTGCATCGCCTGATAATTCTCAGGGCTGGGCGGCTCCACCAGATGTTTTAAATCTATGGCGGCATCTTTACTTAAATAAAACTGGATCATGGCGCCCTCTAAAGCGTTTGCAAATAACGCTGCTCTAAATGCTGTTTAAAATATTTGGCGTTTAACGGCTCACCAGTAGCGCCGGCAATTAAATCATCCGTAGGCAAAAAACTCGCCTTAGCCCAAATATGCTCGTTTAACCAAGTGAACAAAGGCGCTAGGTCACCGGCACTGATTTTATCGCTGAGCTTAGGCGTAGCCTGTTTTGCCGCATTAAACAATTGCGCCGCATACATAGCGCCGAGGGTATAGGAGGGGAAATAACCGAAGGAGCCTAAAGGCCAATGAATATCCTGCATACAGCCGTCTTTATAATTGCCCTCAGTGGACAAACCTAAATAGGCCTGCATTTTTTCGGCCCATAAATCGGGAATATCCGCCACCTCAACATCACCCTCCATTAGGGCGCGCTCGATTTCATAACGCAAAATAATATGCGCAGGATAGGTTAACTCATCGGCATCCACGCGGATAAACCCGCGCTTCATACGGGTGTTATAGGCGTATAAATTCTGCTGATTAAATGCCGGGTCCTGCTGGCGGCCTAAAATGCGCGCCGCCATAGGTGCAATTAATTGGCTAAATTCCGGCGAGCGCGCCAACTGCATTTCAAAAAACAGGCTTTGGGATTCGTGTACCCCCATAGAGCGCGCCTCCCCTACTGGTAAATTGCGCCAATTCACGGGCAGATTTTGCTCGTAGCGGGCGTGGCCGGTTTCGTGAATAACGCCCAGCAGCGCTTTCATAAAATCGCTTTCATCATAGCGCGTGGTAATGCGCACATCGCTGGGCACACCACCGCAAAACGGATGGGTGCTTACATCCAAACGACCATGGTTAAAATCAAATCCCAATAATTCCATTACCGCCAGGCCCAATTCTTTTTGCTGGGCAATGGCAAAAGGGCCCTGGGGCACCAGAATCGATTTGCGGCTTTGAATATCCGCCGCACGGGCAATAAAATCCGGCAGCCAGGTTTTCACCTCACCAAATAATTGATCAATTTTAGCCGCCGTCATGCCCGGCTCATATAATTCCAGCAGCGCATCGTAGCGGGTTAATAATGTACCCGCCGCCCGCACACCAGCCTCCTCCCGCGCAAGCTTCACTACCTTATCTAAATTCGCTTTAAACCCCGCCCAATCATTATTTTTACGCTGCTCCCGCCAGGCGTGTTCACAGGTTGAAGTAGCCAAAGACTGTGCCTGTACCAAATCCTCCGGCACTTGGCTGGCCTGCTGCCAGCGACGTTTAATCGCCGCCAGGCTCGCCTGTTGTTGCGCATTTAATGGCTCCTGCTCAGCATTATTAATCCACTCACCCAACTGCGGCGCCGTAGTATTTTGATGAATCAACACCGCCAACTCCGCCATAGCCTCCCCCCGCGCCGCATTGCCGCCGGAGGGCATCATGGCGGACTGATCCCAACCGCAAATGGCGCTTAGGTGGTTGTAGTGGGAAATTTTGGTGAAGTGTTGGTGTAATCGTTCGTAACTCATAGCAGTCCCCAATGGCGCGCGGATTTTTGGGATGGATTTAAGGCTGATTTTTCTCGGCCTTGTACTCTCGGTAGGGCATGGAATTATTTTTCATACAGCGTTGGTACAGCTCTTGATTCGGCTCTTTATTACACTCCACCTGCGCGCTGCGCTGGGCGGTGTTGTAGGCGGTGTTTTCGGCGCACGAACACGTCAACATCACGACTGTTAACAGTAATAGCCACTCACTCTTCATAAAAAATCCCATACGCTGTCAACACAGAAGAGCATTCAACACAAAACCACACATTTTTTATATCAAACAAACAGAATATAAGATCGGTTATTTCAATTCCTTTGCAGCGTCTAGCAATAGTTTTTTGATGGCCTTTTCCAAAAGAAGCATATGCTCCACAAGCCAATCAACCATTAATGGCCAATTTTCCTGATTATAACCATCAACCGCATGACTAAGCTGAACGCGAGAGGACTTCTTATTAGGCAGCTCTAACCACTCCAAAGACTTACCAAAACAGAGCTCAACGTCTTTTTTGCGAACATGTAAATACTGAAACAGCTTCTTATTCTCCTCCCGAGAAGCACGGGCCAACCAAAAATCTACGCGAATTTCATGTTTGCCAAATATCATAATAAATGGGCACCCCGAAACACCGGAACCTGCACTTAACCAATGATCTTTACTCGGACTGATATTGTTAAATAGACTGCATTTGCTATTGCGAAACGCATCTAGTGCCATTTGCCAGAACTGCGGACGCAAGGTCTGGCTTTCGCGCAGCGCAGCTTCCGTATGCTTCTCCTCAGCCTCCTTAGCCGACATGCTAATGATTAAATCCTTAGCCTCGGGTGTTGGAATAATCTGCTCAACATTCAACAATAGCTGCTCGGCTATCGCATAGGGAGTTACTTTAAAACAGCTTACATCGATGCCCCGCCCCAACAACCAAAGCGCAGTACTGGTTACTTCTTTACGAAAATTAGCTGCTACAAAAATCAGTCGCTGACTGTTTCCTGAATTAATTTTTAACTCTTCAAAATCGGTTTTTTCCAGAAAATCGCACAACATTTGACGAGCATTTATACTAGGCTGCCACTTATCCAAATAAGACTGAAAAATATCTGCTATTTGGCCGCGCGTTAGGGTAGCGCAGTAGGAGGCATATTTAATGGCCTGCCAAATCACATCACGCCCTGAATCGTCCAGCTTATTCTCTATAATGACCAAATTGCCATCTTTATCCAGAGCCAGCAAATCCAAACGCTCCCGCGTATCATCAAAACCATCAAACTCCTTTTGGATAATCAATAATTCTTCTCCGAGCGCGTCGGGCTGATGGCAAAGCCATTCTTGCAAATGATGCCGTTCAGTAATCCCCAATTCAGAAAAACGTTTAATCTCCAGAGGCGTTATGCGATTGGTGGTAAGATCTATTTTGAACATTGAGACGTCCAAGCTTTTAAGGGTTACAGACTGGTTTGATTAGACTATTGGCTCAACCAGGAAAAAGTTATTCTCCATCCATTCTTTTCTTAAGCTCATCGACAAACCTCTTAGCCCAAGCAGACTTACCCATAACCAACTCGGGTTTTATCTGCGCCAGCAATTCAAAAGAATGTTTACCTTTGCTGTACTCGCCTTTAGAGGTATCTTTTGTCGCCATTTTTAGCCCAGAGCCTACAGCAGATTTCGTGGCTTTTTCCAAAGGCAAAGTAGCCGGTAATGTGCTCTCTTTAAATCCGCTGCCGTAAAATCGCGCCAAGGTCTCTCGGTCTGCCAAAATCCAATACTCCATACATTGCACCATTAAATGACAATCAATATCCTCAGCATTATCAGGCTTAGTCCATTCATCACCTTGTCGCTTTTTTAAATGCGCCCAAGGCTTCCATGTTTCAGGCGCGCCCTGTTCGAGTAGGGCATCAATTGGAGCTTCGCTATCGACCAATAATAAAGCAGGCTCACCTTTGTTGCGGGCTGTGCAATAGTCTTTGAAAGCCGTTATCCGCGAGCCACAGGCAATAACTTTAGGCCGATTGCATATTCCTGCCTGAGTTATAAATTTACTAAAGCCCTTTCGACATTCCGTAGCTAAACTTGAGTTGTTGTCGCCACCTCCCTCAACAAATAATTTCACCACCGATTTCCTCCAAGATCACCCCTCGTCCACAATTTGCCCAAACTGTATTCGTCCAACCAAGGCTTTAGCTGATCTTTATCGAGCCGTATTAATTGCGTTTCCCCGTTAACAAGTTTTTCAGCCACAATAACGGACTCGGGAGTCTCACTCATAGCATCCACAAGCAGGTTCGAGTGCGTGGTAATTATCAACTGCGTTCTTTGTGAAGCCTCAATTAATAATTTCGCGAGTATCGGTAAAACGTCAGGGTGCAACCCCAACTCAGGCTCTTCAATGCAGATTAATGGCGGGGGTTTGGGATGACAGAGGATGGCCAGCAAACACAAATAACGCAAGGTGCCGTCAGATAGTCGCGTCGCTGGGACGGTAAAGCGCCCCTCTGAGAAAAATACTTGAACTGTATTGCCTTCAATTTGCACATCAAAATCGTCCACACCCTCGTACAGTGCTTGCAGGGCTTCGAGAATTCGTTTCTTGACATCCGGCTCTCGGCGCAACCGATTAAGCACCAGCCCTAAATTTCCGCAATCCGGCTCCAAGTATTCATTGGGCATATCGGCCTTTTGCGGTAGGCGTGGGGGGGTATATCGACCAAAACTCCATTCGCGGTACAGTCGAATTTTGGAAAATGTATTGCCCAAATACGTGACTTCCGGGTAGAGATCAGGATCTTTCCGCTGCGACAATATCGATGCGCTAACATCTATATCCTCACGCTTTAAATGCCGCTCCTTTCCGTTGACACTTAATTTTCCTCGTCCATTTTCAAAGTTATAGTAAATAAATGGATGAGAATGTCCCCTATTGGGTTCCTTAGCCTCTACTCGCTCATCAACGATCTCAAAACGTTGGGCGACCTCTGTAAATTTAATTTCATAGCGCAAATCACCGCGCCCACCTTCCGCATAACCAAACACTGCATTAATTGAAGCAATTGGCGCCATTGCCTTTTTATCCCCTTTCCATAGCCACTCATTTACGGCACCACCAAGCCGAATAGGCGTAAGCAAATCCTTCGGCGCAGCTCTTATTAATTCAACAGCCTCTAATAAATTGGATTTTCCTGAACCATTAGGCCCAATAATAATATTTAGTGGCCGCAATTCCAAAGGCTGAGCATTGGGCCCATAACTTAAAAAATTGCGCAACTGAATAGACTTGAGCAGCATGTGCACTCCAGATTACATTTGGCTTGGCATTAGTTCTAAAGATAACACTGCCATTCCTTGGCAAGGATCGTTTCTTAGAGCAATTTATACATACGGGATTTTTAAGCGATATTAATTACGGCCCCACCACAATATTCACCAATTTATTCGGCACCGTAATCACCTTACGCACAATAAATCCCTCCATATATTTCTGCACCCCCGCTTCAGCCAAAGCCAAACGCTCCAGCTCTTCCGCCGGAGCATCAATAGGCGCCTCAAATTGCGCGCGCAATTTGCCATTTACCTGCGCCACAATCGTTACACTGCTGCGCACCAAAGCGCTTTCATCTACCACCGGCCAAGTTGTATCTAAAAGATTTTTATGGCCCAAGGCTTCCCATAACACGTGGGTAATATGCGGCACTATGGGGGCGAGCATAATAACGGCGGCTTCCAAACCTTCGCGCTCCACCGCTAAACCTTGCGGCGTGGCGCGGTCGGCGTGGCGACCGAGTTCGTTGAGTAATTCCATTATCGCGGCTATGGCGGTGTTAAATACCTGGCGGCGGCCGAAATCGTCGCTGACTTTTTTAATGGTTTCGTGAATTTTGCGGCGCAGGTCTTTTTGGGTTTGATTTAAACCTGCCGCATTTAAAATACCAGGCTCGCCTGCCGCTATATGATGGTAAACCGCACGCCAGAGTTTCTTTAAAAAATTCGCAGCGCCAATAACGCCGGAATCCGTCCACTCCAAACTCTGCTCCGGCGGTGCGGCAAACATGCTAAATAAACGAATAGTATCGGCGCCGTGGGAATTAATAACGTCTTGCGGGTCCACGCCGTTATTTTTCGATTTCGACATTTTCACCACGCCGCCAAATTCCAACGGCTCGCCGGTTGCAGCGTGGAAAGCCTGTATTAAACGGCCTTTTTCGTCTTTTTCCTGCCGCACTTGATCCGGCGCTATCCAATCAATGCGCCCTTCGCTGTCTTTTTTGAAAAAGGTTTCGGCATTTACCATGCCCTGGCAGAGCAAACGCTCGAAGGGTTCGTCGCAGTTAACCAGGCCTTCATCGCGCATGAGTTTATGAAAAAAGCGCGCATATAAAAGATGCAAAATGGCGTGTTCAATACCGCCCACATATTGATCCACCGGCAGCCAATAATTAGCGGCGGCTGGGTCCAGCATACCGTCTTTAAAATTCGGGCAGGTGTAGCGGGCGTAATACCAGCTGGATTCCATAAAGGTGTCGAAGGTGTCGGTTTCGTGCTCCACCAATTGGCCGTTGTATTCCGCCTGGCGCCAGTTAGGGTCCGCCTTGATGGGGGATTGAATGCCGTCCATCATTACATCCTCCGGCAATAACACCGGCAGGCGATCCAGCGGCACGGGAATTTCGCCGCCGCTGGGCAAATTAAACATAGGAATGGGCGCGCCCCAATAACGCTGGCGGGACACACCCCAATCGCGCAGGCGGTAATTGGTGGTAATGCGGCCACGGCCTTGGGCTTCTAAGGTGGTGGCGATGGCGTCGAAGGCGGCGGCAAATTCCAGGCCGGTAAATTCACCGGAATTTACTAATTTACCTTTGTCGGTGTAGGCGCCCTGGGTTAAATCAATGTCGCTGCCATCCAAGGGCGCAATCACTTGGTTAATGGGCAGGTTATATTTTTGCGCGAATTCAAAATCCCGCTGGTCGTGGGCGGGCACGGCCATAACCGCGCCGGTGCCGTAATCCATCAATACATAATTGGCCACCCATAAAGCCACCGGCTCACCGGTGATGGGGTGCAGAGCTTTAAGGCCGGTATCCATACCGCGTTTTTCCATATTGGCCATATCCGCTTCAGCCAGCGATTGCACCTTGCAGCTATCAATAAATGCGGCTAATTCGCTGTGGGTTTGCGCCAGGGCCAAGGCAATCGGGTGTTGGGCGGCGAGGCTTACATAGGTCACGCCCATGAGGGTATCCGGGCGAGTGGTGTACACATCAAAACCCAAATGGGCGCCGAGGGGTTTTTCTAATTTAAAGTACATCTCCAGGCCGCGGCTTTTACCTATCCAATTGCGCTGCATGGTTTTCACCTGCTCGGGCCAATTAGGCAGCTTGTCTAAATCGGCCAATAATTCCTCGGCGTAATCGGTGATGCGGATAAACCACTGTGGAATTTCCTTGCGCTCCACCGGCGCGCCGGAGCGCCAGCCTTTGCCATCCACCACCTGCTCATTGGCCAGCACGGTTTGGTCCACCGGGTCCCAGTTCACGCTGGCCATTTTTTTATAGACCAGGCCCTTCTCGTACAAACGGGTAAAAAACCACTGCTCCCATTTGTAATAATCGCTTTTACAGGTGGTAATTTCCCGCGACCAATCAAAACCAAAACCCAATTCGCTGAGCTGTTTTTTCATGTAGGCGGTGTTGGAATAGGTCCAGGCCGCCGGGGCGGTTTTATTCTTTATAGCCGCGTTTTCCGCCGGCAGGCCAAAGGCATCCCAGCCCATGGGGTGCAGCACATTTTTGCCCAGCATACGCTGGTAGCGGGCGATCACATCGGAGATGGTGTAGTTGCGCACATGGCCCATATGCAGGCGGCCGGAGGGATAGGGGAACATAGATAGGCAGTAGAATTTTTCCCGGCTTAAGTCTTCGGTCACTTCAAAGGCTTTGGCATCGCGCCAAAAGTCCTGCACGGCAGGTTCGATGGTGTGGGGGGTGTACTCACTGGTAATGGCAGTCATGGCTTTCACTTAGGCGCAATAAAAAGGGACGAAAGCCGGGATTATAGGGGGATGGGGGGGTAAAGCCCAAGGGTTTAAGTGTCATCCACGCTCAGGCGAGCGACCTGCGGCCATTTAACTAAGGCAATCAATCAGCCTTAAATTGCGCGGCACGGATCGCGCTTTTAATGTTTAGTACGACCTTAGTATTTTCGAGCCGTTATAAGCCCTTAATTAAATAGCGAGCAACCAATAATTCCAACTCATCCATACGGGTTATCCTTTGCTCCACAGCATTTTTATAAAGTGCTTTTACGGTGGGATAAAGAGCCAAAGTGCCCTCGCGATCACAAAATGCTTTTAGGCTTGCAAGCTTTACCGGATGTTTTAGCAAAATCGCTAGCGCCTGCACTAACGATTGCCGATCTTTCCAATGCACATAGGCGGCAAGGCGGTCTTTGATAATATCGCTGACATGTAAAATGGGAATCTGCCCACTAGCAACACTGGCCGCTGTAATGGACGTAATCGTATCATCACCCACCGATAGGGGCCCAGCCGGAAACTCCACCGTAATATCGGTAGTAGGGTTTACATAAATGCGACCTTTTTTTGAAAACCCTAATTGAGCCATAGCGCTATTAAGTTAGCGGCCGGATTTATAATTGGTATTCACCATATCAATATCTTCGGTGAGATATAAATTTTCAGTATAAATTTCAACGGCCAACCCGCCTACCAGCACCACCTCTATCCCCTGACTATGCAAATGATCCGCGATAATTCTGGCCAATTCTATTATTGAGGTTTGCTTAAAATCCATGAGCTGTAATGACTCCACTTGCAGTTAGTTAACGCATATTGAGCAGCGGCTTGCCACTTTTGCGCGACCGTGTGCGTTGTACCATAAGCCCACTAGTCACCTCCAGCGGATAAATTGCGGCGGCCATTTTTAGTAATTCTATTAAGGGTTTAATAAACGGATAACGTGGATTTAACTCGTATTGCCTAACCTTACCAATGGTTCGGCTGACGATAACACCATCCTCCTCCAAACGAACCAATTGTTTTTGGATTGGATTGGTGGGCGCACCGTAATATTCGGCGATACTTTTGGCGTAGCCGGTCTCACGCAGCAGAAGATAAATTAATACCTTCTCCTGGCTTTCCGCCCGCAGGATACCTTTTAGTATAAACATGGCTGCATTTTCAGAAAAATACTGGCGGCACTATAAACCAATCTATGGCTCATATAAACCACAACATGGTTTATACGAACCCCATTATATGGACATACAACTGACGATCCAGCTAGCCACTAAGCCTTCTTACGAGCCTGTAACTCAGGCCTTCTCGCCAACATTTCGGCTTCGGTTTTGTGCAAGACTGACCACTCGGGCTTTAGATTAGCAACCTCATGGTTGTTCACGCGATTAAATTCAATTGGGTTTTTGTTATGCACCCAAACACCAGCAAACTCAATAAAGTAGGTATGAAAATCCTCAACTTCTAGGTTATAGACTTCTGACTTACATTTACGAGGCATTAATCCTGTGCAAGTGGCTTTAGTGCCGTTATAAGTGAGAAATTCATCGCCGACTTCTAGGTCTCGCACCTTAGTCCAGCCCTTTCCTACGACCCAAAATGGATGGTCTGGAGTCGCTTCCAGTCCGTCAGGATTTGGAACACGTGCATGGAGTTCTGGGCCGTAATCGCATCCGATAGTGATAGTTGGTTGAAAACCGTGCTCAAATACTTTTGTTACGGTTTTGTAGGCCATTTCTCCAGTTAATTCGCACCTTGATAATACGCAGTCACCGACTTGAATACGCTCAATATAAACTGAATAGGTTCCTTCGCCTTTTTTGAAGCCATAGTCTTCTTTTACTTCATAGAAGCCATCGTTCCGTTTATTGCCACCTAAGGTCAGAACTAACGTCTCGGCAGGAAAACAACTGCCCTCGATATCAGCTTTCAGCAATGCAGCCGCCCGCGCCTCTTTCCCGCTGCAATTGGTGTTATGCACCCAAACCCCGGCATCCCCCACGTAATAAGTATGAAATTCTTCCACTTCAAAGTTGTACACCGGTGTAAGGTAGTTTTCCCCCAGCTCCAAGGGCGCAAGGTCAGCAATCAAGGTTTCACTCGCCAGGCTCACCTGCTTATCACGCAGCTCTAACACTACGCCCACACCAGCACGATCATCAGCAGCAAAACCTATGTTGTCATACTGGGTGCGGCGAATAATTCCTGCGGCGTAAAT
>Ga0164241_10000206_pt1 | contig 141120 bp, 109 predicted proteins | sample OricomyardsoilBY_FD_108780 | JGI IMG/M metagenome (GOLD analysis project Ga0164241, IMG submission 108780) | Backyard soil microbial communities from Emeryville, California, USA - Original compost - Back yard soil (BY) | ecosystem: Environmental > Terrestrial > Soil > Unclassified | place... | reverse complement strand
AGCCTCCACCTTCTTTGGGACCATCGCGATCGCACCAGGCGCCGTGATTCGTGCCCCTAAGACATCGAGAGGGCGCTTCGCGAGATCGTGGGCGAGATAGTCGGGCGCGAAGTTGGGACCGTGCCCCTTGATGCGGTGGCCACGTTCTCGAAGCCATGTTGCAATAGCTCTTACGGCGCCCGCGACTTCGTGCTGCTTTTGGCTCAGGATGATGATGTCGTCGCAGTAGCGGTAGTATCGAACTCGGCTGCCGAAGGACTCCTTGACCATTGCGTCGAGGGCTGCGCAGTAGATATTCGCAAGAATCCCCGAAATCCTCAGTCCCGGTGGACATCCCTGATCACGCTCGACGGGCCTTCCCTCGGCGTCCACGACGGGTGCCTCGACGAGTGCCATCACCCTCTCGATGAAACCCGGCGTGTAGCCCTGGGCCTTCAGCGCATTTCGAAGCCACTTCCGATACATGGACGGGAAGAAGTTCTTGATGTCGATGACGGCGAAGAACCAGGGACCGCCTCCTCGAACGAGCCTCTGGATCTCCATGAGGATCTCGTGGACCGCATTTCGGTGTCCCCGACGGTAGGCATGCGCCGAAGGAGAAAGCTCCGCTGTCCGGTCTAGAACCTCCGCGAACGGCCGCATGAGGATATCGGTCCGCGGTGTGGCGATGCAGACCTCGCGAGCTTTTCTGCGTTCAGGCATACCGAGACCAGGACAACATTCCTGGAGCACAGGATCATTTCTTGGGTCGGAAAGGTTCGAGCCGCTAATCTCGACGAGCTTTAGGGGATCGATGGTGTCTCGGAACTCGTCGATGCCTTGGCTCAGGGTTCTTCGCAACCAAGCTTCGATCTCCTTGGGCGTCGTCTCCCGATACAGGTCCACGTAACGACTGCCATCGGCTCCCCGTGTACGAGCGTCCCTCGACGACCCAGGAGTGAGAAGAGCGAGGTTGGATGACCTCTGGAGCGGTTCAGGTTGCTTCAGGTACCAGTCGGCGTCGCGTGGTGCGTAGCGGAGCTTTTTCGGGCTCATGAGGTCTCCTTCCTGGCCTCGAAGAACCGGTATCTGGGGCGACGGTCGGCCACGAAGGGTGCCTTCTTCGGGTTCCGCTCGACGACCTCGACAGTACGCTCGATCCTCAGTCCCATAGTCTCGATGACCGGCGCCAAGGCGTCCCAGGGCTCCCCCGAGTCCACGTACGTCAACCCTGGCTCGTACTCACCCGTCGCATCTTGAAAGGTCGTACGAATACCGAGTGGAATGAGACCAACCATGGTTCCATCGGGTCGAAGTTGCTCGACTGCCCGGGCCATGGCTTTGGCCACCGTGAGGATCCACCTCTTCAGTCCGTATCGTCCTGGATCGCAGACCGTCCGAGACTGCTCGGAGCCGTCCATGATGTACCGATTTCGAACCTGCGCCGCACTGCCAATCGCTGGGCACGGCGGCGTGAAAACCACGATGTGGAATGTGGGCCGGAAAGGGCGCGTGAAGTCCATCCGCAGACTCGCCTCCTCGCTCCCATTATGAAGCAGGAGGTCTTGGTCCCACCGCAGGCGAGGCCCTCGAATACAGCGCGAGCCTCGTTGCCACTCAAAAGCATCGACCTCAATGACTTCGACCCTGGACTGGGCCCGACCCAGTTCCCGCTCGATGCCATCGACGCACATGCCCACCGCGCTAGACCCGGCACCAAGGACTAGGGCTCGGGTTTTCAGAAGTCCGCCTGGCACGCCAACGATCATCGACGCGAGTCCGACCGCGACTTCATCTGCGGGCGCCTCAAGGACTGCATCCAACCCGAGGTCGAGGTTCCCCTTTGCCTTCCACGGGCCCGTGCTGGGCGGCAGCTTTGGGATGATGCGGGGCACCAGGCGGTTTGCTTCTCTGCGGTCCAGATGCCCGCGTTCGAGGGTCGTTTCGACGAGTCCGCGAACCCAGCGTCGATATGCGGAGTCGCCCCAACCTTCGGAGATAATGCGCCTGATCCCGGTCTCATGGGTCGAGCGCTCCGCTGCCACCGCCCTGGCTTTTGCATTGCTGATGATCCTCTCCAGCACCTGCTGCCGAAGCAGGAAGTTAGACGGCAGCACGCCTCGAACCACGGCAGGAACCATCCTCTCGGTCCCTCGGACACGAGCGTGCGACTCGGCCCGCTCGTCACCGCAGCCGACGGCCTCGAGATCATCCAAGCCAACTTCCTCGACCGAGTCGGCAACCAGGTCGGAAAGGAGTACGTCGATGTCCAGTTCACTCGACATCGCTCACCGCCCTTCCGGTTTCGAGCCATGAGCGCACAGCCGCCATGTCGAATCGCAGCGAGCCGGGAAGGCGAAGCACTGGCGCCCCAGCAAGGACCCATCGACGGATGGTGCTCGGGTGAACCCGGAGCACCGCAGCGAGTTCCACCGTCGTGACGAGGACAGGGGCGCCTTGGGCAGGTTTAACCCTGTGCGTCGCCATAGACGTGTTTGCGCGCTGGTCAGTCATCGTGTGTGCCAATACACCGAATTGATAAGTACTTCGGCGTAGATTCTTGCAGGACGTGCCACTGCCTCCCGGAAACCAAGCCTAAGCACATAGCCGACTCCCGAGCGTAGATTTCCCGAAGAAAATGCTAGCCTGGGCGGTTACCTCGGCTCCGAGCCAGCGATTCAAAGGCTCGCAATTTCCGTAGATCCGTTTGTCAAAATTCGACGGGTATGGGAACACGTCGCTTCACGAGAACGATCTATCTCAGGGTCGAACCTGAGAAGCACACAGCCGTGTCGGCCTACGCCGCACGCCAAGGAACAAGCGTCACTGCCGTCGTTGAACGCCTATTGGACGACCTGTTGCTCCACGAAGTGCAGGGGGCGCCGAGGCTTCGAGCGTTAGAGGAGCGGGTCACCGCGTTGGAAGAGGCATCTCGTTGTAGATCTTACTCCCCAGGATAGACCCGCGAGGACGCGTCGAGCACCAGAGAGAGGCAGGATGAATTCAACCTTAGGGATAAGAAATTCCGATTTCTGACCCCTAGGAAAGGAACTTTCTTGGGGGGTAAGGAAAGCGAGTTCGGAATCGTGAATGAGACGCTGAGGGTCGCCGCCCGGAGAAGTGCCGCTCGTAGAACCGCTCGATAAACCTCGCAGACTACCACAGGCAGGCCCCAAGGTGCTCATCCATATGGCGTGGATACTCGGTACGGGAGTTCGCCGATCTGGTCGGCATTGAGGGTCCTTTTTCGCTGTGCCGTCGCAATAGCCGAGGCCGAATTTTCGCTCCGGTGCCTTCACACCACGAAGATCAGACAAGAATGGCCGTGCGGCTCATCATCTGCCAACGAATTGGGCTCGACACGGCGCCGGGGACTTGTGCTCTGGTCGATGACTTTGGTGCAGACAAGAGTTTTCAGCTTTCAGAGCGGATCAACTCTGGAGGCTCGAGAACGAGATATTCAGGTCGGCGCCAAGCCCCTGGGCAATCCTGATCAAAGAATCGACGGTCACGTTGGTCTGGCCCTTTTCGATCCTCGCGTAACTCGTACGGGTCATCCCTGCCCGTTCGGCGAGCGTCTTCTGGGAGAGGCCTGCCTTCAGCCGGGCCTGTTTTAGTTTCTCGCCGATCTCCTCGGAGGCGGCACGGACAGCGGGATCCAGTTCCGGAAGCACTCCGTGAGTGATCCCGTTGACACCGGGCTCCGGGAGGACGCATATATGCGTCCTACAGATGACGACTGCGGAAACAGTGGGGAACTATCTGAATCTGGCCGAGGCTGCTGAAGCGGCCGAGAACCACGAAGAGGCCTACCAATACTTCACCAGGGCGCTCGAAGCAGACCCAAGGAACGCCCGAGCCTGGCTCGGTAAGGGGACCGCCGCCGGCTGGGGTAGCAACCTCCGGACCGACCGTCTGAAGGAAGCCATCGCAGGGATGCAGAGGGCCATCCAAATGGACGCCGGACTCAACGCCAAAGCCGCCCGCGCTCTGACCGACATCCTGGAAAGCTACTACGCCCTCTCGGACACGCACACCCGAGAGTTCGTAGCAGTCGACGGCACCTTCTCCGAGCACGTCGAAAGGTGCAATTCGATTCTCGCGTCCGCTCGGCAAGTACACGAATGGGATCCGAGGGCACGGCCAGCCCTGGACCTTGTCGTGAGCATCACGGACGTACTGTTCGAAGCCATGCTGCACGGCTTCGAGAACGAGCGCGTTCTTGGACCGGACAAGTATCCCGAGTTCCTAGAGGCCGAGAAGGACTGGGCCGTCGGCAAGATCAAGGAGCTCGATCCGACCTACAAGGAGACCAAGGTCGGGCTCGGAGGCGGCTGTCTTGTGTGGAGCATCGCACTCGCTGTGATTCTCCTCGGTGGCGTGGGTGTGTTGATGTTCTTAGCCAAGATGTCCAAGGGCGAATAGGCATCGGACAGAGAATGTCCTAACTGAGTTGCTCTGAAATCAGAGCTGACCCATGCTCAGGTGACATGATCATGGACCCGTACAATATCTACGCCCGCACCTTCGCCAAAGTTGCCTCGGGAGCGAAGATTACGGAGTCCGACTTCGGAGTTCTCCGACTGAGGCGGTTCCTCAGCCCGTTCGATCAGCGGGGCCAGATTGCCGTAGCTCTTGCCGTCCAAGACGTGACTCAGAACGACTCAAAGCTCAAGTCAAAAGCAGAATTCGATGCCGAGCTCAGGCGACTGCTTGGATAAGTCCTGCACGCCTCAACTTTGTGAGCCCTAGGTGATACAATCGAGCTTAGGGTCGCCGTAAACCGCTTGCTTAAGTTTTCGAAACTATCCCATCCAGGCCCAGAGGTACCCTGCCGACCCTGAGAATCAACCCTTGATGCACCACGCCCACTCAGCCGGTTCCCAAATCGCTTCAAGTGCACCCCCAAGCACCGGATCGAGAAACGCTTGCACTGCCTTTGTCACCTCGTCGAGCGTAACCCACGACAGTTGATCCTCACGCGCCATCGCTTCGTAGGGTGCTTTCCAGGTTTCGAGGGGCGCTGGAACCATGCCCGGAATCAGGTGCGTCTTGCGAAACCCAAAGGTCTGCTCGATGGCGGCTCGTAGTCTCTGAGCATCAAGCTCTCGGACCGTCGCGAGCAGCGCGAGGTCAGGTAGATCCTTTACCCGCGAGTTGGGTCGAGCTCGCGGCATCGTGTACGCGTGAAGCTTCTCGGCGATGTGCGTCTCGATCGGGTAGAGTCGGAGCGTCGGCGGAGTGACGCCGGCAAAGGCAAGCACGTCGTCGGCGAGAACCGCCTCGGGCTCACCCAGTATTGGATCACCGAATACCACATCGACACCGAAGGGCTGACCGTAGACCTTGCCGGCGAGCTTGCACCCTGCGCGAAAACGAAGCCCTTCGTATTGCATGCCATCGTTCTGGATCTCAGGGTGATCCTCGTCCGGCCCGACCTCAAAGGTCATGAAGTCGCCCAGGTTCTTGCGACCGGCCTCTTGCAGTTGCGCGAGCACCTGGTCAGCGGACCCACCCACCTTAAGATCAACGTCCCTTGGTGGTTCATGCACGTTCGAGACGCAGCTCCCAAGGTCGATTCGACCGACGTGTCTCGTAGGAAGGCGTACCGTAGAGTAGCAACTCGCAAAGAGAATTATGTGATACAGTTGTGTTCACGGGCATACGGACCCCTATTCCATCTTCTGCGGCGAGTAGGCACCGCGCTTCGGCACGAACACGGTAGGCCCGACCCGGGAGGTTCGGACGCAACGGAATTTTCCACCTTCCTTGTGTCGTGGATATTTAGATTCCTTTTGGTCAAATTGTCGGGCGATGGCATAACCGAAGGTTGAAGAACTTGAGAAGACCATGACGGGTACTAGCGTGACATCGACAGCACCGTGGCGACGGTTCCCTGAATCGCAGCGTCGTCCTCCCGACCTTCGCGATGTCTTCAAGCAACGCCTTTCGGAGCAACAGGGCCAAGCCGTTCTTGCTTCGGCGCGAGTGGCCGTCGCCACCTTTCTGCGCGACCGGCTGAAACACCTAGAACAGTCGCCCAAGCGCGCGTTTCGCGGATTCCGCGTGGGACACTGGCCACAGCGTCGTGTACTTCAGGAAGCGCTCGACCAGAGCTCGCGCGATCGAGTGGTTGCTGCCTGTTTGGGCGTCATGATGCTTGAGCATGATGCCAAGACTGAAGGCATTCTCGCTGTCGCCCTCGAATCTAACGAAGGCGAAGTCACGGAGGTGGAACTCGCGAGTCTCCTCGTTGAGCAACACTGCCTGCAAGAGGCCGAGGCCGTTCGGCTTGCTACACTCGCAAACCGCCTCCGGACCTACGGCAACGGGATCATCGCAGAACGCGATCACGAAGGGGCTGCCGAAGGAGACATGCCAAGTGAATCCGAACAATCAGCGACATCGTCCCCGAACTTGCCTCCAACTAGCAGCGAGCTGCTCTCTCCAAGGGACCTTCAACAACGGCTCAAAGAGACGCACGAGCGGCTCCGGCAGTCCGTCCAGGAGATGCACGACGTTCTTGTGCAACTGGGGGCTGCCTCAAGGGTTCGACGTGATGTCGCCGAAGCAGCTCTGGGCGCTTCAGTTTCGGCTGCCGACGACTTGAGCGAATGTTTGGCGAATGCAGCGTTGCTCGCTCCGGCGTCCTTTTGTGAAGCAATCAGGACTCCAGCGGAACTGGACGAAGCTGTCGAACGAGCTCTCGATGCATTGCAGGGAATGTCGAGACGTTCGGGCCGAGACAAGCTACAAAAGCTTCTCTCGGAGCTACGCGGCGGGTCTGCTCGCTGCGAACGCAGTGCACGCTCCAAAGAGCTGGCGAAACTTCAGGTTAGTGCATTGCAAGAGGCGGCGGTGGCCCTGGAGGACACTGAACTTACCTTTCCAGGACCAGACGAGGATGTGAGTTGGCTCCGATGGTACTGGGATACCGGTGACGCGGATGTTGACGCATCGCTTGAAGGCCGATTCGAAAAGGTTCTCTCGTTTCTGGTCGTCGTGCAGCCCAGTGAATGGGTTGAGGATTCAGCCACGACGCTTGGGAGCCAAACAGAGCCGCCGGAAAGGCCAGCGGCTTCTCGCAAGAATGGCGAGGAAATCAACCAGCCAGGTGAAGCTGAACTGGAGGCAGACGGAGAAACGGCTGTAGTCGAACGGGGACTGTCGGACAGCGGTCAACCGGACGATGGCGATAGTCGGAAAGTAACGCGGGAGATCGTCGAATCCAACGAAGCGAACGCTCTGGCGAGCACCGCATTCCACCTCGATGAGAGCCCCTCACAAGGACCATCCGAAGACTCAGATCGACCGGAGGTCGTGGCAGCGTCAAACGAAGAGCCTGCCGCGCCGCCACGAAGAGTGACGACAAATCCTCCCCCGCAGAATCGCGTGTCCGCTGCGCGGATTCCTCTCGGTATTCCCACGTTTTCGGAGTTTGTTGGATCTCGTTGGATGAACCCCGCTGGAGCGGTCGTCCCAGCCCCCTGGCTCTCCCCAACATTCGAAACGGACACGTTCAAGGCAATCGTGGACGCGTTACTCGACGACAAGTGGGCACTGGCGCGGGTGCATCTTGGGGCGCTCGAGAAACTCGGAACCGAGTCCGCTCCGCAGCAAAGAGACTTCGAATACGCGGAAGCATTGCGAGCGGGTCAGTGGCCTCCGCCGCCGGAGGAACAAGCGGTATTACTCGCAGCAGCGCGAAACGCTCGCGACGTTCGGAAGGGTTTCGGGGAGCGTCTTCGGATTGCTGTTGCCCTTGCGGCCCCGAATGTTGCGAGAGGACTAACTCGGGGGGAGATTGAGACCCTCGTCGGCAGCGCGGATTTCTCCGAGCCCTTTACCGAGTTCCTGTTGAACTGGACAGACTTTGTCACCAGCAGTAGCGACGCGTTTGCCAAATTGGCAAGGCGTGCGCAATCAGGTGGTGCATCAAAGTCTCACGAACTAGGGCGTGAACAGCAGAGGGCCAAGGACGAGCTGCTTGAGAGTATCAAGTCATTGCACTCTGCGGCCGGCGGCAAGATTCAGCGCACATTTTGCCGCAACGCATGGAGAGACTTCATCGCTCACGCTGGCCCAGTTCTAACACGTGCCGCCCACGAGCCGAGTTCTGAGGAAGTTCGTACAGAGGTAGGTCGGCTCAAGAAGAGATCGAAAAAGGTATTTGATCATGTCGGCGCCCGCTTTCAGGACCGAAGCGTTATGGATCGCGCAGTGGATACGTTGCTCGATGGCGCGGAGAACCTCATTCAGGTTACCCGTGCACTTGACGCTCTCGCCGGAGCCGAGAACCACGCGGCATTGCCGGAAACACTCGAGCAGTTCTTGTCGGCGCCCACAGGTTCGCTGTCGATCGAGCCCGAGGAAGACTGGCTTCGTACGCTTATTGCCGGTCCGCTTTTCCGCTCACCGAGATCCCCCCACCGAATATTGGCAACGAGCGTTGTAGAGCGGTTCCCATGGGTGCTCGCAGCCTGGCCTCGCGACTCGTTGGCCGGCGTCGCGCCTGATGTCCTGCAATGCGACTCACTGCTCTCCGCCGCGGCAGCGCTACGAGAGCCACCTCGCCTTCCGCGAGACGAGGAAACACTTCGAGATTGGTTACTCGGTCACCACCCGCGACTCCTGATCTACTTCGAGAATCTAAACGAAATTGAGCGGGAGAAATTGCAGGAGGTCCAACACGCCGACCAAGAGCGTCTGGACACCTTGCTTGCACAGCTGCGTCGCTGCTGGGTCGATCTGGCTGAGCTTGCCGACCCCGATGGACCGAGTCTTGAGGACGCTCGACTTCAGCTTGAGGAACTCTCCGATGCGGCCAACGCGTCGCTAGGGATGGTCGCTGCGTGCGCCGAATTGTACCTTGCCAAAGCTCAATTGCACCGTGAGCGCGCGGTCACCAGCGTCGTCGTCGAGGCCTTGGAGTCGGGCGTTCCGGAGGAAGCCGCGAAGAACCTTGCCAAGCAGGGCCGCTACGCCGACCTGCTTGCAATGATGGGGCGTCAGCCCTCCGCGGACGCGCCGGTAACCCGAGCCACGCTCTTCCGGCGCGAAGCCCACGAAAGGTGGTCGGATCCGCGCGCTACCCTCTCCATGTATGGTGCCGACGACACCACCGTCCCGGCGCTGAGGCACCTGTTTCACGAGTGGGCGCATAGCTCAAAGCACGCCTCGACCCCGCTCGGGCAGGATCCGCAAGGGAGCCTGAGGTCCAAGTTCGTCGAAGCGGTATTTGACCTCACCCAGCAGCGACGGAAAACCAGAAGTAACCCTACAAGGACCGCGCACACGATTGCCTGTAGCGACGTTGCCGACTGGCTCGCGAGCCAGGTGGCACCTCCTAGCTTTCTTCCCCAGCTGCATCGGTTCCGGGATCTTTCAGTTAAATGCCTGCCAGCAGCTGCCACGGATCGGAATCTCGTCAACAAGATTGTCGCACTCGGCGACGAGGGATGCCTAACGGTTGTCTTGGCTCCCGGCCTTCCGGGCAGCCAGCGAGAGGAGTGCCGACGGTATTTGCGAGAATCGTCCAATCGCCCCGTCGCGCTTCTCGACGACCTCGACCTGTGTCGCATCTTCAACCCCGGAGGACAGGCCCCCCCCGCCATTGCCGGCCTGCTAGAGACAATCCTCGAGCAGCAGCGATGGGATCAACTCGGGCCGTACGAGGTTCAGGAGGGGCAGCATATCCGCATGGAGATGTACGTTGGGCGCCGGGCGGAGGCCGACACTCTTGTGAACGGCACCACGTACTCTCGTATCTTTTCGGGTCGCCGCCTCGGAAAGACAGCTCTCCTGCGATACGTGGAACACAGCCTCGACCATCACCCGATGGCGTCAGGAAATCGGCTTCGAGTGCTATATATCCCGATCGTTGGCCTAGAGTCAGAGCACGAAGTCGTTGAGGAAATCGCCGGACAGCTGTCCAAAGCTGCGCGCGTAGCGCCGTCAAGCACCGGTGCTCCCAAGGATCGACTGCGGTCAACGGTTGACTCGGTCTTGGCCGCGGATGAAACGGCGAACTACCTGGTTTTCCTCGATGAAGCGGACACCTTCTTCGAGAACCAAGCTCGAATGCAGGACGACGGGGTCGCTGCAGAAGACTCCTTGTCCTGGCGAATGCGCAGCCTCGAGCAGACGAAGGACGCGAAGCAGCATCCAAGAATTCGCTTCGTCGTCTGCGGGTATCGAGCCACCAATCGATCGGAAGGTGCTTGGGGCAACTGGGGCGACGTGCTGCTCCTCAACCCGTTGGAGCGTTCAGACGCGGTGGCACTCGTAACGGGGCCGATGGCTCGACTGGGAATCGATGTACGGGACCAAGCTGACTCCATCGCATTTCGCTGCGGCTACCAGCCAGCGGTTATCATCTACTTTTGCGCGCGGCTCCTTCAACATATGGAGCGCCGTACCCCATTCGCCGCCCGTGAGGATGGGGTAGTGAGCAAGGACGACGTTGTCGCCGTCTTTCAGCTTCCTGAAGTTCGGGACCGTATCAAGGAAACCTGCTGGTTGAACTTCGTGGGCGAGCCACTCGGCCAGTTAACCTTTGCAGCATTTCTTGCCGAAGCCGCGGAACTTGGGCCAGGAGCGGCGATCGATGATGCCCCCCAGCGCCTAATTGCGCGCATCAAGGCGACCCCGGAGGGAAGAGAGTTACCCGAATCACTTTCGGGATCATGGTCAGACACCGCGTCAAGACACCTTCGCGATCTCGTCAAACGGTCACTCCTTTGCGAAGCGGACCGTCATCCACTGTCGCTCCGCCTTAGGTTTCCTCATCAACTACCAACTCTCTTGCTCGAGAGTCCGCAAGCTCGCATTCAGGACGCCCTACAACGACTCAAGTCGCGAAAGGGGAAGGTCCGGTCGGGATGGCTGATCACGGAGGATGTGCTTGAAACGGCGCGCTGGCACCTCTCCGACGAGGCGTGGAACCTTGGTGTGCGCCAGGTCGTATTCGGTACCCATTGGGAAGAACCGCTCCTGGAAAGGACCGGCCTGCACCATCGGCTCCCCGAGAAGAGTCTTTTCCAAGGGCTGGCCACACCTGATGCGCTGGATGAGCAAGTTCGCGGAGCTCGCGCCCTGGTCGGTGGTGCGGACACCTTACGAGCTGCTTTGGCGCGTCGGCGACAGGGCCACGACGATGTCGAAGTGATCCGCTTGGGCCGGTATACGGCCGATTCCGTGGAGAGCTACTTCAAGCGAATGCGTGATGTAGAATTTTCCGGACCCGGAGCTATCCAAGAAATCATGTCCGCAACTGGCGGGATACCTATCCTGCTTGGGACGCTCGCGGCCCAGTTCGATAACGGGGCCACGATTGATGCGGCAGTACTCCAGCGAGCGCTCAGCGCGCTTGACGCGGCAATCCCCTCCGTTGCCCGAAAGCTTACGCGCGGGCCCGGCAAGGTTCGTTTGGATGGCCGCGATATTGAACTTCTCAGCCTGGTCATCAGAGCAGCCGAGATCGACCCGGACGATCTCGCTACGGCAATGGAGGATGCGGACCTCCTTGATATGGTCCCTCTCGCCGAACGCGTTCAGAGAATCCGTCCGCTAGGCGCTGACGACGATGACCACCTGTCGTTGCTCCTCACCCTCGGACTCCTTCCCCGAAAGATCATTGGAACCTCGGATGGGCGAGCTGCCGGCGAGGTCGCCGCGCCGGGGCCAGACGACGCACTGCGTCGCCTACTTGGGGCCCTCGATGCGTTGGGAGCCGGGCCGGCTTGAACATCGACCTAGGCGTTGCTCCGTTTGCTGCCCGCTGGACACTGCTCGATGGCCACAGGATCGAGCAGTGGCTCCATGGCCAGCCTTGGATTTCATCTGATGCGCCCTTTGTTGTTCGGTCGCCGCCCGGGGACCGCGAGCGATTCCAGGTCATGGAGGTCTTGCAGTCGTCGCTCCGCGCGGTGGGTGACCGTGTCCGTTGGTCCCCCGTCGAAGACCAAGACGCCCGCGATCCGGTCGATATTCTGTCTTCATGGCTGCAGGTAAGTGCGAATACGGACCGCGAACTGGCCGAGGTCCTCGGTCGCAGCGTCAACATTCACAGCCGGCTGTTCGTCATCTCGATCGTCGGCAGCGCACGTGCCGCCTTATGGCAGCAGAAGTGTTTGCGCCTGGGCGAACTGAGCCAAAAGCTGACAGGGAGCTCTCTTTGCTTCCTCCTTCTTGTGTCGGCCCTAGATGGCCTAGAAGACCTCCCCCGCCTCGATGTCGCGTGGCCGAATCCGGTTCGCCGCAGTTTCACGGACGCTGACCTTTGGACGAGCTACCTACATGAACGTGTGGGCTGGCACACTGCGGGCGCGATTGACGACGCACAGGATGTCCTTCTTACGCAACCGATCGGCCATGGCGACGATCGGGGGCTTGAACGAGCCTTGGACGCTCATGCAGAGCAGCGCTTTACCGCGTTGGCGGCTTCGATCGCGCGTCGCTTGGAGAATGGCCTCGATGCCTTAAAAGCGTGTCCAGCTCTCATCATGCCGCCGCATCTTCCTGGCGCGGGACGCGGCGTTCGTCCTGTTCCATGGCTGGCGCGAGCGCTGGTGAGGAGACAGGCGGCACATCCGCATCGACGTTTTCTTAGGGCGTCGGTCACGTGTCGACCCATGGCTATGCGACTCCTGGGGCGTTGCATCGACATGGAAGCCAGGGTGAAGGATCTCGTCATCGACGACTTGAGCAATGCTGGACCACCCCCGGAAAATATTCGAGGCGAGACCACCGACGCGTTGCAGCGAATGCAGCCCGGAACTGGCACCATCGAATCCGAGCTGTTTCCTCCCGGGCATCCGATGCCTGATTCCGCTTGGGAGCTCGCCTCGCTCGGAACATTGGAATTCCTTGCTCAATGTCCCAATGTCACACGCAAGATTCGTTGGGTTCGAAACGCCCTTGCGCACGGAATGCCCGTCGGATGGAAGGCTCACTCGCTCGTGGCGTCGCTTGAACGAGAACTAGACAACGCCTTCTGACACCCTGAGCCGCTCGATCCAGTCACCCAGGACCTGCTGGCTCTTGAGCCCGAGAATCTTGGCCGCACGCGTCCTGTTGCCGCCTGTTTCCGCCAACGCGCGCTCAACGTAATGCTTGGAGACCTCGTCGAGGACAGTCCTCAACTCGAACGATTCATGCAGGTCACGGCGGAGGATGCCATCTTCGGTCGAGTTCAGGGTGTGGCCGAGCAGCGCCTGCTCAATATCCTGAGCTGTGATCTCTTTTCCGTCGGCCCAAACGGCGGCGCGGACGAGGGTATTTTCAAGTTCGCGAACGTTACCTGGCCACTGGTGCTGCAATAGGAGATTCCTGCCTTTTCGAGACAGCGTCTTGTGCCTGTACCCAGGCTCATCCGTGATCGCTTGGTTGTTGGCGCGGTCCAGGAGCGAGTCGATCAGTCTTCCAAGATCACCTTCCCGCTCACGCAGAGGGGGGAGCTCGAGGACGGCCACGGCGAGGCGGAAAAACAAGTCTTCTCGGAATCGCCCGTGACGGACGTCCTTCGCGAGGTCGCGGTTGGTTGCGGCAACAACGCGGACGTCGACGGGTATCTCCCTCGACTCGCCCACGCGCTGGATCTTCTTCTCCTGCAGAACTCGAAGAAGCCGGACCTGTACATCCAGAGGCATCTCACCCAATTCATCGAGGAAAAGCGTCCCTCCCTGCGCTTCCTCAAATGCTCCCCGTCCTTCGGTGGTCGCGCCGGTGAACGCTCCTTTCTTGTGTCCAAAGAGTACGGATTCGACGAGGTTCCTCGGAATCGCGCCGCAGTTCAGCGGGACGAAGGGGCCTCCGGCCTTGCCGCGCCCTTCAGCGTGAATTGCGCGCGCAAGGAGTTCCTTGCCTGTTCCGGACTCGCCGAGAAGCAACACTGGGATCGAACGGGGCGCGACGCGCCTGCCCTTGGAAACGACGGCCTCCATTTGTTGGCAGCGGTAGACGATGTCACCGAACTGCGCTCCCTCTGGCGAGTTCGCCGAAGTACGTCGCACCAGCGCAGCATCCGACGCTTGACGAAGCGCGGGTTCAACGTATTCGAAGGACAAGTCAAACGGGATCGCGGCATCGACAACACCCTTCCCGGGCGACGACTTGATCAGTCTTGCCGGGTACCTTGTTGTCCCAAGGAGCATCCACACCGTCTGCATCGCCGGCGTCCCGGGGCTGAGATGGATGACCAGGCCTTCACCGGTTGTGTCCTTCCTCTCAGCTAGTTCGCGCAGAAGCCTGTCGGCGTGTTGATAGATTTCTGCCAAGTTTGTCGGATCCGATAGCTCTACCTGGTGCAAGTCAACTTGCGTACCGGTGCGCTTGCGGAGCCAAGTTGCGTACGCCTTGCCCTTGTTGGCTGGGAGGTCGTTCAAAAGAAGTACGCGCGATGGCCGGATGAATTCAACGCCCTGTGTGATTGCGCCATCCGAGTCGTCCTCAGCTGACTTGAAGTCCGCGAGGCCTGTCCACGACACAAGAATGCTTGGCACGGGGTGATTGTAACAAATCCTACCGATAGGTAGCAAATCCTACCGTCGGGGCGTGTTCTGGGGGTGATTGCCGCGAAAAAAGAGCCTTCTTCTTTCCAATCCGCGGGCTGGCACGCGCCATGCAACACGCCTCTACATGGCTAACCGAGAACTCATTATCGCCGTCGACGTTTCTCCCACTCAGGTTGCGGTGCAGGTTGAGGATAAGCGCGCCGAAACGATTCATGCGTTCGAGCTGCTTAGCGCGGGGCAGCGAGATCAGCTTGCACTCGACGCCTGGCGTGTTGGTGCGAGGGCGATCATGGTCGCCTATCGCCAGGCAGAAGAAGCCCGCCTGAGTGACATTGGGAAGGCCCTTATTGAGGATGTCGACGCGCACCTCACTGCGCATGCCGATGCTCAGGAGAAGGCCCTGACGAAGGCTCTGGGACGCTACTTCGATCCGTCGGATGGCGAATTCTCTACGCGGATGAGCCTTTTCCTCGGTGACAAGGGAGTACTTCTCTCGCTTCTCGAGAAGTACCTCGCGCCGCAGAACAGCGTGCTCGCTGAGACTCTGACCAAGCACTTGGGCGAACAAAGTCCCCTTTTCCGGCGGCTGAGCCCGACCGATAGCGAGGGCCTTGTCCACTTGCTTGGCGACCGCTGCCAGAAGGTTCTCAAAGAGGAGCATGCCGAGTTCCAGAAGGCGCTCGACCCTTTGCAGAACGGCGCGGTCGGGCAGTTCATCGCCAAGCTCAGGGATGAGCTGAAGCGTGCCGAAAATGACCAGGCGGAGCAGCTCAAGGTGGCTTTGGCCGCCCTTGATACGACGAAGGAGGATTCTCTCCTGAACCAGATGCGTCGCGAGACAAACCAGGCTCGAGCTGATCTCCTTCGCGCAATCAACCCCGCTTCAGAGGGCTCACCGTTGAGCATCATCAAGAACTCGCTCACGGAACTCCTCGCCGAACACGCTAGGTCTCAGCGTGAGCAGCTCGAGGAAACCAAGCGTCAGAACGCCGAGTTTCAGCAGGATGTTCGCGAGTCGATGTTTCGCATCGAAGCGCGCCGGCGCGAGGAGGCACAAACCGTCCGTGGTGGGGTGTTGTTCGAGGATGCGGTTGCGGAATTTTTCCAGAACGTACTCGGACCGTCTGGTTACCTTGTCGACCCAACCGGAAACGTCACGGGTCTGCGTCCGAACTGCAAAGTGGGCGATCTGGTTGTGGCATTCCCACCCGACCATGCATTCCGGGATGCGCGCATTGTCGTCGAAGCTAAGCGCGATCGGAGCTACACGGCTGGCAAGGCACTGGAGGAGTTGACGACGGCGCGCGAGAACCGAAAAGCTTGTGCAGGCATCTTTGTGATGGCGCGCTCACACGCGCTGGCCGGGTTTCCGACTTTTTCGCGCTACGGGCAGGACATCTTGGTCGTTTGGGACGATCTCGATCCCAAATCAGACCCCTACCTCCAAGCTGCGTTGATGGTCGGTTTGGCGCTTGCGACCCGGTCCAAGGCGAATGGAGAGGCCAGTGACCTTCAGGCCCTCGGCGGCATTGAGCAGCGCCTCATCAAGGAACTCGAGCGTCTCGGGAAGATCAAGAAGTCTGCGGACGCAATCCGCAAGCAGGCGGAGTCGATCGAAAAGGAGGTGGGCGGTGGAGAGGAAAAAGTCGCGAGAATCCTCCAGGACGCGAAGAAGACCTTGCTCGCCTTGAATGTGGAGCTTCGCGAAGAGGAGGTCGAACGGCGCTCTCCCATCGCAGTGTCACTCCCGGTTGTCCCGCTCGATCATATGCTGGCGGCGGGTGGGGCGGAATAGCCGCGTTTCGGAGACCAACCTTGATTCGAAAAATTGTTGGGAGGCGTCGTTGGGCATGTCACCGCGGCGCGACCTCCACAGCGCGAAGCAACATACTCATTGCGAGGAACTACACATGGCCAAGACACTGAAGATGAAGGTCGACAACACTGGGTTTCTTCTCGACCGCATGGGCAAGGATTGTGCGCCGCTCCAGTACATCCGGGAGCTCACGCAGAACGCGATTGAAGCGATCGCCCACGCTGGCCGTACGGAAGGAGCAATCCTCTGGGAGGCAGACCTGACGCGCTCTCCTTCCGGCGTACCGAAACTGTCGATCACGGACAACGGAATCGGCATGTCCGGTGAAGAGATGATTCGCTACATCAATACGCTTTCCTCATCGGGGTCGCGACAGGCCTTCGATGGTAACTATGGGGTGGGCGCGAAGATTACTGCTGCCACACGGAATCCTGCCGGTCTCGTTTACCTGTCCTGGAAAGGCGGACGCGCCGGCGAAGCGATTCAAATGGTCCGAGATCCATCGGGACAGTACGGGTTGCTTTCGTTCAGCAATGACGACGAAAGCGAGTTCGTCGCTGCGGTCGATGAAGAGATGCCCAACCTCGTCAAAGAATCAGGAGCGGGTACCCGCATTGTCTTGATGGGTCTTCGTGCCGATCAGGACACGTGCGCTCCGCCCGACGATGCGAGCACCACCGCCGCGCAATGGGTCCGGCGGTACCTCAACATGCGGTACTTCAGGATCCCGCCGAACATCAGGATCCAGTGTCAAGACTACAAGCCTGACGGGTCAGGGGGCCGCCGGCCCGTGACTGGACAGGGGCCGATGCTTGATTCTGTGAGCCAGGCGAGCGGCGAACTCGCCCTCGAAGGTGCGGTCGCTAGGTGGTGGATTCTTCCGGAGCCAGACGCAAAGTTCGAAACTCCGATTCAGCTCCCAGGGGCTCCGAAGGCAACTACCAGCATGCAGACCTTTGGTCCTGGTTATCAGAACCGAGGGCACGTGGCATACCTCTTCAACAACGAGTTGTACGACATGACTTCCGGCAACGCCGGCTATGCCCGCCTCCAGCAATGCGGGATCATTTTCGGGACTGATCGCGTGGTGCTCTATATGGAGCCAACGAGTGGCGACATCACCACGAATACCGCTCGCACGCAGTTGATTGTCGACAATGGACCGCCTCCTTGGACGGAATGGGCGCATCAGTTTCGAGAAAGCATACCGGAGGAACTCCGGGAATTTGTCGAGAGCTTCGAGGCAAAAAGAACGCCGATTGATGACGCGGGGATGAAGGAGCGCATCAAGGAAGTCCTCCAACTCTTTGCCGTGCCCAAGTACGTCCCGAGTCAGCAGGGGGTTCAGGAACTCGATGACGATGGCGGGAGCCCGGTGAGTCCGCACAGCGGACGGGAGGCGCGCGGAACGCGCAACGATAGTGATGAGCCAGCGAAGCCTCGTCCCCCGCAGGCAGCTCGTGGACTTAGGCCCCGGGGTGCGAAGGGGGACCAAGTGAACAAGGAGGACTTACCGCAGAGAAAGTGGAAGTTTGCTTTCGATCGAACTCGGGCGCGTGGTGAGATGGAGGACAAGGCGGCGCATTACGACGTTGAATCGAACGTCCTCTCAATCAATGGTGACTTTCGAACTTTTGTTGCGTGGATCGACTACTTCGCCAGGCAGTACCCGTCGATCGCAGGCGTGCGCGAAGCCATCAAAATGCAGGTCATGATCTGGTGGGAACAGATGCTGCTAGAAGCAGTTCTCTCGTTCCACGACTTCAGGCGATCACCACACTGGACGGAAATGCACACGTTGAGCGATGAGGCCCTCACCATGGCCGTCCTGCCGCGCTACCACTTTTTCGTCGCGTTCAAGCGTGCGATTCGAACTCAGCTTGGTAAACCCGAGGTAGAGGTGATGGAGCCTCTTTCAGTGCCGTCGCATTCCGGTGTCCTCGATGATCAAAACTAGTCGGAGACTTCGCCCACCTCTCGCAAGAAGATCAAGTGGACCTTCTCCTGTCGGCGACGCTGCTCGGATGGGGTCCGGACGCTCTCGTGCCGAGAGCGATCGCCAATGTGGGCAGCGACGGCTTCGCCGAGCTGCCGATGGTCGTCGAGCACCTCACTGACCCGCGCAGGATGTGAAGAACGACGTCTTTTGGTGGCCGAAAAGGCCCGCGTCGCGAACGCCCTCCTCAACCGCGCGCATTGATCGAGGGTCTGGGATCATTTGACGGTCATCCTGGCCACTCGCCCAGGAGTCCGGCAACAGGATAGGCCGCGTTCCGCGGCGTCCTGGACCTACGGACGGGGGAGCGATGGCAGCGAGGGCGCGATCCAGGCGTCTGCCGCAACGCGGAGTGCGCACCTTCTTGGTGTTCCCGTGTCCCGACGCTCGTAGGACGTGGGCGTCGATCCAAACGCTGTCGCCAGCTCTAGCTGTCAAGGGCTACCGGGCACGGGACGAGCGACCGAAATGGAGCTACACTCGGTTACCCAATAGTTTCCCAATCGAAGGGGATCTGCTGTCCGAATCGGTCCCGATATGTCCAATTCTCGAACTAACCAAAACGAAAAGCCCAGCGTCTTCTTTGCAGAAAACACTGGGCTCTATGTGAGGCGAGGACCGGATTCGAACCGGCGTTGGACGGTTTTGCAAACCGTTGCCTAACCACTTGGCCACCTCGCCGAAAAAAAAGGGTGCGTGTGAACGCACTCTGTTCGGGGCGCCGAAGCTGTCACGGACCCGAACCAGAATCAAGGCAGGAAGAGCGGCCCGAGAGGGTAAGACTTCGATATGCACCGTGAGCCGGCACATGGGTTCCTAGTGATGCCGCGGTTGAAAAGTCCTGCTCCAAAAACGCCCAGATCTTGGGCCTTTTGGTGGTCGACTCCCCTTCGGGCCGGCCCAGGGACGCGCCGCCGTGTCTGGCTGAGGCTCCCGACCCATCTCTCGACGGCTAAGGCATCTCCCAACGCGCCTGAGCTGGCCGCGTGCCGCGCGAAAATGTCGCAGAAACGGGTCATTTAGCCCACGCCGTCGCTTGGCCAAATCCGAGAAAAGGACTACCGCTGCGGGGTGTGGGCGGCTAACATTTGCGTACCCCAGAACTCTGCCCTTTTCGTTTCGAGACTCGCGCGCCATGGCCACTCCGCTCGTCTACTCCTCCGTCATTGAGGCGGGTGATCTACTAGACGGTAAATACCGTTTCGGACGCGAGCTCGGGCGCGGCGCGATGGGAACCGTGTGGACGGCCGTGCACGAGAGCTTGGGCCAACACGTCGCCATCAAGATCATCTCACCTGAGCACGCCGGATCGAGCGAGCTCCGCTCCCGTTTCGAACGAGAGGCGCGCGCCGCCGCTCAGCTTCGTTCGCGTTTCGTAGTGAGCGTGTTCGATCACGGCACCACGCAAAGTGGCCTGCCTTACATCGTGATGGAGTACCTCGAAGGCGAAACGCTCGAAGAGCGAGTGGTTCGTCTGGGCAAGGTACCCTTGGCCGAGGCTTTTCGTGTGACTCGCCACGTGGCTCGCGGGCTAGCCGCCGCCCATGCACGCGGCATCGTGCATCGCGATCTCAAGCCCGGAAACATTTTTATCGTTCAGAGCGATCACGAAGACGCTGACGATTGGACGGCCAAAATCCTCGACTTTGGCGTGGCCAAGATGGAGGATTTTTCCGAACGCTCAACGACGCGCACTGGAACGGTGATTGGAACGCCGCTCTACATGAGCCCCGAACAAGTGAAGGGGTCGAGTGCGGTAGATGCGCGGGCAGACCTCTACTCGCTCGGTATGGTGTTCTTCAACATGCTCACCGGCGGTTTTGCCTTTGATGGGCAGTCTTTTGGAGACCTCCTCATCTCCATTTGCACTGACGATTTACCCCTTCTTTCGTCCCGCGCCCCACAAGTGAGCCCTGCTGTTGACGCCTGGTTCGCCAAAGCGTGCGCTAAAGACCCCAATTTCCGTTTTCAATCGGCCGAAGAACTAGCCAGGGCTTTAGACCTCGCTACCTCCACCGGCGTCGATGGGATGCGCTCCATTTCTGAATCCTCCGCTGGAACCGCGGCGCTCTTGGGTATTGAGCCGCTCGCAGCCACCTTTGCCAGCAACGATACGTCGAGGGGCGGCACCGCCCGCAACTTGATCGATTCCGATGGCGGATCGGCGGTCACCGTGAGTCGAGGCGACAGGAAGGGCGGTCGCCTCGTCCTCTACGCCGCACTCGCGCTCCTACTTTTGGGATGTGCTGGCGCTTTGAGCCTCATATTGAGCGGCGGGGGCGCCGAGCCCCCTCAGGCCAACGCAGCGCCTCCAACGATGGCGCCCGCAGCGCCGGGCTATTCACCAGCGCCGGCCGATTCCTCAGCGCCGGTCGATTCCTCAGCGCCCTCTAATTCCTCAGCGCCTGGAACCCAAAGCCCGCCCAGCGTTGCCCCGAGCGCAGCGCCGCTGCCAGAGAGTGCCGACACGAGCGCCCTGATCCACGAAACCCCGAAGGGTCCCACGCCCGACGCGCCGACTGGGCGACCCGCCAAGTCGAGCAAGAGGTGGACTCCACCGGCAAAAGCGCCACCCGTCGCTGCTCCGCCGGTCGTTGCTCCGCCCGCGACTCGGCCTGAACCTGCGCGCCCTGCCGATCCGGTCGGCTTCTGACGCACTTCCAGTGCGCGCTTCCAGCTCCGCGCGCTTAGCCTGGCGGAGCCCATAGACGCGCGGCTCGCATTTATGCACTCTTCGCCCATGAATCGCGTACAGGCTGGCTCGGAACTTTCGTCTCTCTCGCTGAGCAGGCGCGCGGGTGCGGCTTCTACTCTAGCGTTGATGCTCTGCTGGCCGAGCCTCGCACAAGCTGAGGAAGTCAGCGCCGATGCAAAAGCCGCCGCGCGAGATCTAGCGACGCAGGGTATCACTGACGCCAACGCCGGTAACTGCGAAGCGGCTGTTCCTAAACTCGAGCGCGCCGAACGCCTCTACCACGCTCCTACTATCCTGACGGCGCTCGGAGAATGCCAAATTCACCTCGGAAAATTGGTGGAAGGCTCCGAGAACTTGAAGCGTGTCACGCTCGAACGCATCGATGCTGGTGCGTCTCCCAGCTTCTTCGAAGCTCAGAAGAAGGCGGCGACGTTGCTTGAACAAACGCTGCCCCGTATCGCTAAACTGACTGTGCAAGTCGAGCCAAGCAACGTTAAAGAGCCTGCGGCCGCCATCGACGATAAGCCAATTCAACGCGACCTACTCGGGATTGCACGCCCCACCGATCCGGGAGAGCACGTAGTCCGAGTCAGCGCCGAAGGCTTCTTGCCCGCAGAAACCACCGTCACCCTCGACGAAGGCGAACAAGAAACTGTAACGCTCGAGTTGAGCGTTGATCCCAATTACACGCCGCCGCTAGCCCCCGCGGAGGTCGCCGCAACTTCGGGCACGTCGGGTACCGAGCCCACACCCCAGAAAGCGAATTCCGGCTCCATTCAGCCCACGCTCGGCTGGATCGGCATCGGCGTCGGTGCTGCAGCGCTCGCCGCCGGCGGCATCACCGGAGCCATGGCTCTCGGCGAGAGCGATCAGCTCAATTGCCCGAACAACGCATGCTCAGGCGATGAAGCCGATCGCTTGGGTCGGGCCAACGACTTGGCGCTCAGCTCAACTATCCTGTTTGCCGCTGGTGGCGCCCTTGCCGTGACCGGACTCGTGCTCTTGCTAACGAGCCCCTCACACAGCGCCGAGGCGGCCGCGATTCCCACTTGGACGATCTCCAAGGTACGCTTCGAGCCCCTGCTGTATCCTACCGGCATCTCGCTCCGCGCCCATTACTAGTTCGACTAGAAAGCCCAAAGCTCGGCCAGGAGGGTGGCGACGCTGGGGCTAAAGTCGGCGGGCCAGCTACTTCGAGCTGGAGTCCGCTAGGTAGTCTAAAATAGCTGAGTCGAGAGAGCTCTCCTCGCTGCCCACGCCTCCAAAAAGACTCGAGGCCGCAGCTGCGGGAGCGTTGGAAAAAATCGCGCATGGCCTCGGAGCAGCGTAGGCGCGGGTCTCGCTCGAGGGGGGACTTCGCGATGGAGCCGGCGCCTCGAACTCCGGGGCAATCACGACGGGCGTAGGCCGAGAGCCTTTCTCGGCGGTCGACTCAGACGATGACGCAGTCGGTGAAGTTTTGAGCGACGGTTTGGCTGACGCTTTGGCCGACGCCAGCGGCTCAACACGAAGGGAGAGCGGCTCGTTCAAGCGCAGCGAGGGCCTAGCTTCGGTTGGCGGGGGCGCATCTGCGTCAAAGCCGATGGGCTCATCGAGCTCGCCCGAACGCAACGCCACGAACATGGCCTTGTGTTGGCTTTTCATCAGCTCGCGCACTATCGCCGGCCACTCAGCCTCGCCCAGATGCTCCGCGTATTCGGAGCGCAAGGACTTCACAATTCGCCCACCATCAGCGAAGAGATGGGTCAGGATGCGAGGGTACGCTTGTCCTGAATCTTCGGTCTGGATGTGGAACATCCTACCGCGATGACGCACGTTGCTGTTGTAGCCAGTAAGCGGAGCCATGACCGAGCAGCCACCTCGTCCCCTCTCGGGTCGACCCGAAGGCGAAGGACCCCGAACGTGGTGGATTTTCCTAGTGTAGACTAACGCGCGCCTTCGTCGAGCCTTCTCATGCCTTCTAGCAAGAGCGCCTCGGGGCTCGCTTGAATAACCTGGGTCTCGGGCCGGATATTCGGATCGAGCGCGAAGGTCCCGTCAGCAAGACCTAACATGGCGTAGAAGGCGTCCTCCCCACGCAGGTTTCCCCACATGGCGTTCCAAATCTGCCCGTTCGAGAAGTGAATCTCGCCACGCTCATTTTGGGCGCGGATCTTGAGCGAGCCGCTCTTCCGACCATGCCACAACACCTGCACCATGTCGGGCAGGCCCATCTCCGCGAGCGAGCCCGATACACCCCGGTTCGCGTTACCCTGCACAGATTCGCGCTCCATCACCTGCTTCAGCTTGGCAACCAAAAGATCGGCCGCCACCGGTTTAGTCATAAAGTCGGAGGCGCCGAGCTCAAAGGCCCGACGCGCGTCGGCGCTGCCCGTGCGCGAGGTAACGAAAATCCAAGGCACCTTCTTGCCCCACTCGTGTTTGCGCGCTTCTGCCAAAAGCCCGAGGCCATCTGCGCCGGGGCCCAAATCGACCTCGCTCACAACCATCTCATATTCACCGCTTTGCAAGAGCTTGATGGCTTGCTCGGCTGTGCGAGCCTGTTGCACTTCGAAGCCTTGCTCTACCATGCGCAGCTCGAGCACGGTGGTCTCTTCTGGATCTGGATCGAGCACGATGGCGCGATGCCGATTGGCCAGCAAGCGAGCCTTCAAATCTTCGCCCGTCACGGTGTGCTTGAACAGATCGACCAAGTTGGGATCGAAGATCGTCCCCTTGTAACGAATCAAGACATCACAAGCTTCCGCCGGGCGAAGGCGCTTGCGAAACGGGTTCCGTGGATTCTGCGTGAGATCGGCGTAGGTGTCCGCGATGGACAGGATGCGCGCCCCAAGTGAGATGTCTTTCCCGCGCTGCCCAGCCGGAAAGCCCTGGCCATCAAAACGCTCATACATGTGCTCGACCGTCGAGCGCGTCTCTTGAGTGAGCCCCACGGCCTCCATCAAGCGCAGCGGCGCTGTATGCACCTTCTTGGCCTGCGCGGCGTGACCTTCGTACTCCGACACATTGAGCGGAGTGAGGTGATAAGCCCCGGCCTTGCCTAAATCGTGCAAAAAGCCAGCAACTTGCAGGCTAACGAGCTGACTGCCGCTCAGACCAATGCGTTCGCCCAGCTTCTTGATCAAACGGGCGACCTGGGCCGAATGGCCACGCAAGTCTTGGCGTGAATTCTCAAGCAAGCTAACGAGTACGTTCAGGGCCTCTAAGAAGCTGCGGTCGACGTTAACGCGGGGGCCCTTGTTGCCCGTCTCGAGCTCTTCGCCGCTCAAGACTCGTTCGCGCGGGCCATCCTCGCGAGCCAACGCCAAGACCATGCTCTCGTCGCTCACCAAGTTACGCTCATAGACGTCGAGCATATTGGTGAACTGGGCGTGAGCCGCGCGGTCCAGGTTAGCGAAAGCGTGGATATCGCCTGAATAGGCTTTCGCCACCGCAGCTTTGACAGCCCGAGGACGGGCCACGAAAGCGCGTACGTCTTTTACACCGCTAACGAGCCTGATTTCGTCGATGGCAGCCGTATTGTTCGGATCGGCCATCACGATGCTCAAAGATCCCCCGTTCGGGTCAAACAGCACCGGGAACACGCCGTAGGTAAGCGCCAGTTTCTTGGGCACCTTTTCCAACGTCGTGCGGTCGATATCCGCCTTGGCCAGCTTATCGGTCGAAACGAAACGCGTCTGATAGAGACCCGCCAGATAGCGAAGAAGTTCACCCTCTTGCACTAGGTTCGCATCGAGCAAGGACTCTTCGGCCCTCTCACCAAACGCTTGAATATGATTGAGGGCCGCTTCGCGTTGCTCGGGCTTGAGAAACCCGTCGGCTACCATTCGGTCTAGGAGTCTTTGGTTCGTGGGCGAGCTCATCCGATAACCTCGGGCGCGAGCCAACGTCAGCGACTCCACCCAAAGCTCATCCTAGGGCCTCTGTCCGGAACTGGCGAGATGCGGCTAAGACCTTGACTCAACACGCTTCCTACCTCGGTCCCGCCTGGCCCACCTCACCCTACCTGCGCTAGAGTTGACGAGGGCTTTTCAGGGGCCCGAGCCCCGAAGCCTCCAAACGCCCGGGCCAGCTTGACCGTCCCCACCCCGAGGGCTAAAAGTCGCGTCCCCCTTGGGCCCGGTCGTCTTCCTTGAAGGCAATCAGTCCGGGGGAGACCCTCCCGCTGGGCCAGGCTTTTCATAGCCGCGGCTCTCGGGACGGGGCCCGACACGTGTTTTCCTGCGGGGTTCAACCCGAACAACAGCGAAAACGTCGGTAGGGCTCCCTCCTTTCCCCATCCACGAGGACCCTCCCCATGAAAACAATCAGTACCAAGCCCGCCGACGCCGAATTAGCGCGTCGCTGGTGGGTGGTCGACGCTACGGGCGTGCCCGTGGGTCGCTTGGCTAGCAAAGTGGCCATGGTCTTGCGCGGCAAGCACAAGACCACCTTCACCCCGCATATGGACGCTGGCGACTTCGTCGTCGTCATCAACGCCGAAAAGGTCAAGATGACCGGCCAAAAGCCGAGCCAACAGCTCTATCACACTCACAGCGGCAGGCCCGGCCACTTGAAGAGCATCTCGTTCGAGACAGCTATCCAGAAGAAGCCCGAGCTTCCCATCCACCACGCTGTACGTGGCATGTTGCCCAAGAACGTTTTGGGCCGACAAGTTATCAAGAAACTCAAGATCTACGCTGGCTCGGAGCATCCCCACGCCGCGCAACAGCCCGCCCCGCTTTCCGTTGAGAATGACAAATGAGTTCTACAGAAACCTACGCAACTGGTAAGCGCAAGACGGCAGTGGCCCGCGTTTGGATCTCGCCCGGCAGCGGACAGATCTCGGTCAATCGTCGGCAAATCGCCGAGTACTTCGTGCGACCCACTTCGGTGATGATCGCCAAGCAATCGCTCGAGCTCCTCGAGCTCGCCGACAAATACGACATCCGTGCCTTCGTGTCGGGTGGCGGTCACAGCGCTCAAGCTGAAGCTGTTCGTCACGGTGTGGCCCGCGCGCTCATCTCCGAAGACGCTGAGCGCCGCGGTTCCTTGAAAAAGGCCGGCTTCCTGACGCGCGACAGTCGCGCCAAGGAACGTAAGAAGCCCGGTCAGCCGGCAGCCCGCAAGAAGTTCCAGTTCAGCAAGCGCTAAACTCGAAGTTCTTCCAACCAAGGGACGCGACCGGCACTCTGTGTTTGTCGCGTTTCTCTCATTTTGGGCTTCGCCAACTTCCACCGGCGGGCACCGCCGCGATTCTTGAGCCGCTTCGCAGCGTGCATTCGGGCTCGCCGCTCTTCCCGAACTTTCTGGGCCTTGAATTCTAAGGCTAGAACCCAATCACAGTTCATCCTTCGCCTTCGTTTTAGAGATCATCATGGCAAAACTTCGCGTGGGTATCCTCGGTGCCGCTGGTTACACCGGTGCCGAGTTAGTTCGCTTGATCGATATGCACCCAGAGCTCGAGCTCAAAGTTGTGCTCGGCAAAGAGAACGCTGGCCAGCGTTTGGGCCAGGTCTTGCCGAGTACCGAAGGCATCTCGGGCATTGGCGATCTGCTCGTGGCGAGCTTCGAAGAAGCGGACGCTCCACGCCTCGCAGCCGAGCTCGACGTAGCGTTCACAGCCCTTCCTCATGGCGCGAGCGCTCGCCTCGGGGGAGCGCTCTATGATGCTGGCATTCAGGTCGTGGACCTCTCCGCCGACTTTCGCCTTCATTCGCAGGCTGTTTACGAGAAATGGTACGGCCCCCATCCGCGCCCAGAATTGCTCGAGCGGGCCGTTTACGGTCAGCCCGAACTCCATCACCAAGAGCTCAAGGGTGCTCGTCTGATCGCCGCGCCAGGCTGTTATCCAACCAGCGCCATCCTGCCCCTCGCTCCGCTCCTCAAGGCGGGACTCATCGATAGCGCGCCCCTCATCATCGACGGCAAGAGCGGCGTCAGCGGAGGAGGACGGAAGCCCTCGCCCAAGTTCCACTTCCCCGAGGTCAGTGAGGGGCTGCGCCCCTATGCGGTCGGCGGTAGCCATCGCCATACGCCCGAGATGGAACAAGAGCTCGGGTTGGTCGCCGGACACGAGCTCAAGGTGCTCTTCACGCCGCAGCTCGTGCCGATGGTTCGCGGCATCTTAACCACCGCGTACGCCGTCGCGCGCTCTGGAGTTACGAGCGCACAATGCCGAGAGGCTGCATTAGCCTTTTATGATTCGCCGCTGCTCACCGTGCTAAAAGAAGGGTCCTTGCCCGACACGCTGCATGTGCGCGGCACGGGACGCGCACACATCGCCTACACGCACGACCCAAGAACGGGGCTCGTCCTGGCCATGTGCGCCATCGACAACCTGGCGCGAGGCGCATCGGCTCAGGCTATTGCTGCCCTCAATGTGGCGCGCGGGCTCCCGAGCGACCTCGGATTGCCCCGTATTGCCGCTTTCCCGTGAGCTGCCGAGGGGAAATGAACTAGCGGAGCGCCGCCAGAGTCGCTTCAATGTCTGAATGGTTGGGCCCTCCAGACATTGGTCGCGAACTCTCATCGCTCTGGGATCGCTGCTCGTTATCTTCGCGAGCGCCGCGGCTTGCATTCCAAAAAATCGACCTGACGCTTCCACCCCTGCGAGCCCTCCCCCGTCGACGCCGAGCTCGAACGCGCCGAGCTCGAACGCGCCAAGCTCGAGCGGCTTCGACCATTCCGCAGCTCTGGCTTTGCCCTCGCTCCAAGATACGTTCGCCCCGTACTTCTCGATCGGGGCGGCCATAGAGCCTTACCAGACCATTCAGGTGGGAGACTTACTGCAAAAGCACTTTGGTCGGCTCACCACGGAAAACGCCATGAAGTTCGGGCCCCTCTGCCCCACGATGCGCTGCAACTTCACTCAAGCCGACACCATCGCGAATTTCGCGCGTGAACATCGTATGCCCATGACGGGTCACGCCTTGGTGTGGCACCAGATGGTACCGGCCTGGTTTTTTCGCGACGAAAAGGGCGCGGCCAGCCTAGAGCTCTTGTCGGAGCGGCTCAGAGCCCACGCTTTCCAGATGGTCGAGCGCTATGCCGACGTCGTCGACAATTGGGACGTGGTCAATGAAGCCATCTCAGACCAAGCGGGCAAGCTCTATCGAGACGGAAGCGAAGGCTCGACCTGGTACTCCGCCTTCGGGGATGAGCGCTATGTTCGCCTCGCCTTCGAGTATGCACGGGCCGCGGCTGACGCTCACGATCCAAGCGTGAAACTCTACTACAACGATTACAACGTCGTTAAACCCGAGAAGCGCATGAAGATCCTGCAGATGGTGCGCGAGCTACGCAAGGCCGGAGTCCGCATTGACGGTGTGGGGCTCCAAGGCCATTGGGGTGTCACCTGGCCCAGCGCCGCAGATATCGAAGCGGCCATTTTGGAACTACGAGCCGAGAATCTCGAGGTAAAAATTAGTGAGCTCGATGTGAGCGTGTACGGCGAAGACGACCACGAAAAGAAGGTCTGGCAGGCGGCCATGTTAGACTCTGCCGAACTCGAAGAACGTCTCAAGAAGCGTTACGTTGAGATTTTCGAGGTCTTGAAGCGGAACAAGCAGCACCTGAGCCACGTCACGTTCTGGGGCGTGAGCGATGATCATACCTGGCTCAACTACTGGCCACTTCGCCGCGATAACTATCCCTTGTTGTTTGACCGCGCCCATCAACCTAAGCCGGCCCTCCGTGGCCTGCTCGGCCTCGATTAGGCTCGAGATCTGGAGCTATTTCGTGTCCGGCCCACGCTGACCTTTCAACATTGAAAGGTCATGCCCAGAAGCCACCGCGAAACAAATCGCTATGTTTTGTGCGTGTTGGGTCGTCGATCGATGAGCTCGGCCCTTGCGTCGGGGCCAAAGGCCAGGCGAAACTTCGAACCTCTCTCTATGACGTCTCCGTTCCAACTTCGAAGTGAGTTCGAGCCTCGGGGTGACCAACCAAAGGCCATCGAAAAGCTGCTCACTGGGCTCAAGGAAGGGAAGCAGTACCAGACCCTGCTCGGCATCACCGGTAGCGGCAAGACCTTCACCGTGGCCAACGTCATCGCGACGATTGGGCGACCCACGTTGATCATGGCTCCCAACAAGACCCTCGCCGCCCAGCTCTATGGCGAGATGAGAGAGCTCTTCCCGAACAACGCGGTCGCCTATTTCGTTAGCTATTACGATTATTATCAGCCTGAGGCCTACATCCCAGGCAGCGATACGTTCATCGAAAAAGACGCCATCATCAACGATCAGATTGATCGCATGCGTCACGCAGCCACTCACGCGCTCCTGTCTCGCAAGGATGTGATCATCGTCGCCAGCGTGAGCTGCATCTACGGCATTGGTTCGGCCGAGAGCTACGAGGGGCTCGCGATCGAGCTAGTCAAAGGCGTCGAGTTTCGCAGAGACGAGCTCCTCAGGCGCTTGGTCGACATTCAATACGAGCGAAACGACGTAGATTTTCATCGTGGTACGTTCCGGGTTCGCGGCGATGTGGTTGAGATTTTCCCAACCTACGAAGAGAAGCTCGCCATTCGCATCGAGTTTTTTGGCGACGAAATCGATGAAATCAGTGAGGTCGATCCGGTGCGAGGAAAAATTACTCGCCGCTTGCCGAGCTACACTATTTTTCCCGGTTCACACTACGTTACCCCCAAAGACCACCTCGGCCGCGCCATCGGTGCCATTCGCGAAGAGCTCAGGGATCGGCTTGACTACTATGATCGCGAAGGGCGCTTCCTCGAGAAGCAGCGCGTGCAGCAGCGCACGCTTTATGATCTCGAGATGCTCGAACAAATGGGTTTTGTGCAAGGCATCGAGAACTACTCGAGGCACCTGTCAGGAAGAAATCCGGGCGAGCCACCGCCCACGCTGATCGACTACTTTCCCGAAGATTTTTTGTTGATCTTGGACGAGTCGCACCAAACCGTGCCGCAAATCGGCGCCATGTATCGGGGTGACCGCAGTCGCAAAGAGACGCTCGTCGAATATGGTTTTCGCTTGCCGAGCGCGCTCGATAACCGGCCGCTCAAGTTCGAAGAGTTCGAAAAATACATGAAGCGCACCCTGTTCGTCTCGGCGACACCGGGTGAGTTCGAACTCGAAAGGAGTGGCACGGCGCGCATCGAGCAGCTCATTCGCCCCACCGGCTTGCTCGATCCCGAAATTGAAGTGCGTAAGGTCGATGGCCAGGTCGACGATTTGCTCGGCGAAATCCGGATTCGCGTCGCCAAAGATCAACGCGTACTCGTCACCACCTTGACCAAGCGTATGGCCGAGGATTTGACGGAGTATTACGCGGAGCTCAACGTCAAAGTGCGGTATTTGCACTCCGACGTCGACACCATGGAACGCGTCGAAATCTTGAAGGCCCTGCGCGCCGGCGAGTTCGACGTCTTAATCGGCATCAACCTCCTGCGCGAAGGGCTCGATTTGCCCGAGGTGAGCCTGGTGGCCATCCTCGACGCGGACAAGGAAGGCTTCTTGCGTAGTCCACGCTCGCTCATCCAAACCATCGGGCGCGCAGCGCGCAACGCCGAGGGTCGAGTCATCATGTACGGCGATCGCATCACCGCCGCCATGAACATGGCCATGCAAGAAACGGCACGCCGCCGCGTCATTCAAGAAGCCTACAACCTGGCCAACGGCATTACGCCCACCACCGTACGCCGCAGCATCAAAGATTTCAGCGCCGCCGGCGGTGAGGCCGATTACTATTCGATTCCAAAGGCGTCCAAGTCGAACGACACTCGCGCCGCCCGCCCCAAGGCCACTGCCGAGAAGACGACTCGTTCTAGCGAGGGGAACAGCATGACCCCTTCGTTGCCGCCGAGCGAAGACGTAACCGAGCGCATCGAAGAGCTACGCTCGCAAATGTTCACCGCGGCCGAGAACCTCGAGTTCGAAACGGCGGCACGCTTGCGCGACGAATTGGCACGCATTTCTGGCTCAGCGGCAGCGGATGAAGGGCCTACCTCCACGCCCGCACCCGCGAAGAAGCGAGCGACACGTAAGCGCTAGAGCTTACTCAGCTCACCGCGGCGCTTGAGCTCTTCCACGACAAAGCGGACGTCTTGACTCTGCTCGCGACGAACGACGAGCAGAGCGTCGCCGGTATCGATCACGCATAGGTCTTCTACACCAACGAGAGCGATGGTCTTGTGCCCTCCCTCACCCGGCGCGGCGTAGATCAGGTTTCGCTTTGAATCGACGAAGATGTCCTCGGGTCTCCCGCAATTTTCGGCAGAGTCTTTCGCTCCGAGCTCCCAAGCGCTTTCCCAGCTACCGAGGTCGCTCCAGCCAAAGTCTCCTGCCACGACCGATAGCGCGTTCTCCTTTTCCATCACGGCATAGTCAATTGAGATACTTGGGGCTTGCTCGAAGAAGGTGAGGATGCGCTCTTCCGTCAAACCAGAAGACGAATCGAGCTGAGCCAGCTCTTCCGCTGCACGAGCGAGCTCTGGCGCATGCCGACGAAACGCCTCGACCATGGTGCGCGCTTGAAAAACGAACATGCCTGCGTTCCACAGGAAGTTGCCCGAACGCACGTAACTCTCGGCCGTATCCCAATTCGGTTTCTCGACGAACCTACGCACCTCGGCGACGGGGCCGTCGCCGCGTCGACCCAGCTCGATATAGCCGTATCCCGTTTCCGGCCGCGTGGGCACGATGCCGACAATGGCGATCTTGCCTTGATTGGCTTCGGCGATAGCCACATCGAGTACTGCCAGGAAGGCGTCTTCGTTCTCGGCGTGTTGATCGCTCGGCACCACAATCAGCACCGCATTCGCATCGCGCGCGGCCACGAGTGCGCTAGCCCAGGCAATGCAAGGGGCGGTATTTTTTGCCAATGGCTCAGCCAAAAAAGCACTTTCCGCCAGCTCCGGGAGCTCCGCCTGGCTCTGGGGCAATAGATGGCGACCTGTGAGTACGAGCGTGTGGCTCGGTTCGACCATCCTCCACAGGCGCTCGGCCGTCCGGCGCAACAAACTCTGCGGAGCTGCTGGGCCAATCGGAAGGAGTTGTTTGGGGCTCAGGCGGCGGGAGGCCGGCCAAAAACGCGTCCCGCTTCCTCCGGCCAAGATCACCGCGTAAACGGGGGGCCCTCCCGGGGCCAACGAACCTTCTCGAGTCATTGCCCTCAACTTCTCGGAGGGCCCGAGCTTCGTCAAGGAGTCACGAACACAGATCCTCCCGTTTACCGATCGAGCATCAAGGTTAACGCGGGGTCGGGACGACGCTCACCTCGAACTCGACGTGGCGCCCACTACCATAGGTCAAGTACGCCCCTGTGGGTGGCTCGGAAGGTCGCGCCGCATCGAAGCGCTGCCCAAGCGCGACCACTTTCTCAGCCGAGTCGAGCTCGTCGCTCGGGGCCTTCATGGACACCTCGGCCCGAACCGAAAACAGCACCGCAACCGGTTGCTTTTCGTCATTCGCGAAGTGGGCGGAGCGCAAAAAGACCTGGTTTCGTTGCACGCTCTGAGCTGTAAGGCGCTTCGGATCGCCGCTTAGGATTTCAATGGCGCGGAGCTGTCCGTCGGCGTCGAGGCGAAGCTCGACGAGCACCGGCTTTTGCGCTCCTAGAGCAAGCTCGAGCCAGCCGGGAAAGAGTTTGGCGGCGAGAGGCAAGGTCTTGATGAAAGCGCGCGTTAGTGAAACTCGCGTGGCGCCCTCGGCTGCGCCGTAACGGGCCTCGCTTGATGGAGCCCCGCTCGGTGCGTCGTTCGGTAGCGTCGAGGGGCTAGCTCGATTTGACGCCGAGGGAGAAGGCTGGAGCGGCGCCTCGGAGGGTATCGGCGCTTTCGAGGGCGGCTTTGGAATCACTGGCGCAGGAGCGAGAGGCTCCGCCGAGAGCTCTGAATCCTGGGTCGCCGCGGTTGGCTCGACGTTCGTGGGGACGGGCCTCGCGGCCTCCGGCGGCGGGCTGGGCGTCGAGATTGCGAACGTTTGTGATGCGCCAGATGATTCACCAGGGAGCGAGCCTAGGTCGACTTCGAAGGTGGTGCCGGTCAAGGTGCTGGCTGCGAGTTCTTCGGGCCCTTGGGGGGGAACCGATTCGGCCCAGCCCAACACCACAACGACGCCCACATGTAGCGCGAGCGAAAAGAGAACAGCCAGAAGGCTATCTCTCTTTATCGACGAATCACCGGGGTTCGGGAGCACCTGCTCCATGCTGTCATTCTACCACTTCGTCGGGGTCACGGCTTGCCCCTGCACGGGCACCGAACAGGTCCGTTTAACGAGGCCAGGCCACCGCCATGGCAATCGTGGCAAAGCCCAGCGGAACTACCCAAAACGCGAACCAGGGGAACAACCCACTCGCTACGATCTTTCGCAGCCAAAGCAGCGCACCGATACCGGAAACAAACGCCACGGCTGCACCAAAGAGCGCCAGCGGCAAGTTGTGGAGTTCGCGAATGCCTTCGGGTAACTCAAGCACCAAGGCCCCCAATACGGCCGGCAAACTCAGCAGCATCGAGAGTTCAAAAGCGCGCGTACGTTCGACCTTCACGAACAGCAGAGCCGCGATGGTCGAAGCACTGCGTGAAACTCCAGGCAATACAGCGAAACCTTGGAGCAAGCCGACGAGCAGCGCAGCACGCCAAGCGGGGTGCTCCACCTTGCCCTCCTGCACAAAACGAGAACCAAACAAGAAGGCTCCCGTCACCAAGAAACCAATCCCAATCCACCACGGCGAGTGCGTGGCGGACTCAACCACGGGCTTGAGTCCTAGGCCGATGATGGCCGTGGGTACGGAAGCCACGAGCACGAACAAAGCATCCTGGCCACCCGGCGTCGACTGAAAGAGCTGAGGCGAGACGAAACCCCGCAGACCGTCATTTAATGCGGAAAAGGCACGTGTTCTGAGCACCAAAAGCGTCGCCAGAAAGGTTCCAGCGTGAAGCAGGACGGTGAGCGCCAGCCCCCCATCTCCGATGTCGAACAAGAGCGCGGCCAAGGCCAAGTGTCCGTCGCTCGAGATCGGGAGAAATTCGGTGACACCTTGGATCAATCCAAGCAGAAGAATGCTGAGGAAGTCGCGCATGACGATTCGAACGAAGAAGAAGGACTCGAAGCTGAGTGACCTCGATAATTCGAGATCCGACTATTTCTGAGGGGGAGACGCGAACAAGCTCGAAGCGAGCGATTGGATCTCGATGCGGCTCTTCGAGCCCCGCACTTGCGCGCGGATCTGACCCGACTCATCAATGAATACGAGCGTAGGCAATTCGCTGACGTCGAGGGCACGCGCGAGTTCCTGATCGGTGTCGTAGGCATTCGAGTACGAACTCGGGTGCTCTTTGAGATGCGCCGAGGCTCGCGCTTCGGGTTCACCGGTCGCGATCCCGAGCACATAGGTATCCTTACCGAGCTGCGGGAGAGCCGCCGAAAGCTCGACAGTTTGTGCTGCGCACGGAGCGCACCAACTTGCCCAAAAGTCGAGGATCACCGGCCTGCCTCGCAAGTGTGCCGAGCCCACTCTGTCCCCGAGGGCTCCACCCGATAGCAGGGGCAGATCGAAGGCGGGTAACGGCTTGTAGCTCACCTTGGGAGCCCGCGGTGAGAAGTAGGGAGCGATCAAGAAGGCCGCGAAAGCTCCGATCGCGACCAGGCCCAGCGAATAGCGAAGCACCTCTCGCGAGCCCAGTGTCTTCTGGACCTCTGGAGCAGTTACAGGACTGCTTTCGCTGGATTCGGAGGGTGCGCTCGACAAGCGAGTCGGTCCTACAGTCCTTTTTCGCCCGCCGCAATGCGGGTGCCGAGACTCACAGCGCCATCCAGACCAAGATTAGAGACAGGCCAAGCGCAATCACCAGGCCTCCGATGTGAAGCGGTAGGCGCGGCAGGGGCTTCAGGTAGATAGCGTCCTCCCTCGTCGTCTGGAGGCTTTGCTTCAATTGTGCGTCCGAGGCCGCGATGACCGCGCGGAACAGGATCCAAGCCAGAGAGAATAACGCCGCGATATAGCCCCAAAGGAGTCGCCGAATTCTTCGCCCGCGCCGGGCCTCCATGTTGAGCGCGGCCTCAGCGCCATCCAATAGAAATCCGTCTACAGCATCGAAGGTCATGCCCTGCCCATCGATCGGATACCCGACGGTACTCGGTGAACGACCGTCGGGACTACTCGCCAAGACCAGATAGAGCCCATCGCGACTCTTAGGCAGAGGCAGCGTCCCCATCGACGCCGAATCGGATCGCCGCGTCAAACGTATCGCCCCACCGAGGAGTCGTTCCTGCTCTGTGACCCAGGTGAAGTAGGCGGCCTCGTGACCGCGCGCTGAAAGAATCGTGGCGGACTCGGGCCCCAGCTCGACGAAGAACGCGCCAGGAATAACCGGTAAGTGAAGGCGCTCCGTCTTTCCGGCCAGAGCTGATGCACAGCGAAACTCGAGCTCCACGATATGGTCCGTAGGGCGAGCGCCGAAGCTGAATTCGGCTCCCTTCGGCGAAGCCAGACGGGCCCAGTTCACTCCCTCGAAGATAGCGGGCTCGAGCTCAGCAAGGCCGAGCTCACCCCCTTCTAAATGCAATAAGACCGCGTCCTCACTGCCTTCGCACCGGCGCAGAGATACCTTGCCCCAGAACGGTGCAACCAGAACACCGCTTTGGATGCCGAGCCCCAGCGCGCGCTGTCGCTTTTTGTCGAGACCTCGGCGTGAAGCACGTTGCCAACGACTTCTCTCGAAATGCGGGCGACCTTGAGCCAGGGTTTGCCCAGATACTCGATCACTCACGAGCAGGTCGAGACCGCCCTCGCCAACTCCGGGCAACTCTACGTCGGCCCATCCGTTATCATCCGTGCGAAGAGCCACGCGCTCTTCGCGAAGGTGGCCACGACGAATCACCTCGATCTCCCGCTGGGCCAAGGCGCGCGCTGAACCGTCTTGGTTCTCGTGAACAAGGACCCGGCCATACCAAGGGCCACCCGCGTCAGTCGGCCCGCCATAAACCTGAGCCGAGAGCGCCGGTCGAGCCCCACCCCCGAGGCTCCAAACCAAAGCGATAGTCAGCAGACCCAGCCCAGGAATGGCGAGGATTACGCGTTCCCTAGGGTTCCCAAAGCCCCGTTTGTCCCCGTTCGAACGGCTCAACGCCGGACAGCATAGCCGAGAATGCGACTCACCCCGACCTCGTGTAGTCTGCGGCCCCCGATGTCCCAAAAAACAAGCAAGCCCCGAAAGAAGGCCTCCAGCGGAAGCGAGTCCCGCGGAGCCAACTCTCGCAAAGAGAGGCGCTTCGCGACTTCAGCGAGCTTCATGCCCGCCACCACTGCCGTGATCGGCATGCTCGGTGCCCTGCTCCTGGGTGCCGGTTCATTCGGCCTCTGGATTCTGGACCCAGCTCTTGCCTGGGGTTCGTACCTGGTTGCGGCCGGCGGGCTCGGCCTGGGCGTGGCGCTCTGGTTTAGCGCTCCAGAGGAGACGGCTGTCCTCGTAGGAGACGCAGGTATCGCCGTCGAAGACGGCCGCGACCTCACGCGCATCCATTGGTTCGACATCCAAAGCGTAAACCTGCGGCGTGGGGTGGTCTCGGTTGAGACCCAAGGCAACAAGAAGCTGCGTTTCTTGCTCGGCGCCAACCTGAAAGGTTCGGCCTTCGCCTTTCAAGAGACCCTCGAGCGCATTCCATCTGCGTTCAACGTAGACAAGTCCGCCGCAGATAAGCTGCCGAAGCCTGACCCCCAAGCGGGACAGCTTCAAGCCGTGGTTGACGACCAGATAGCGGGTCTGCGCTGCGCGGCTAGCGAAAAATCTATCCAATTCGAGGAAGAAGGCCGGGCTTGTCCGCGCTGCGGACAAATCTATCACAAAGACGGCCTACCCGAACAATGTGTGAGTTGTGAGGCTGACCTCAAAGGTCGAGTCTTGGTGGCTTAGTGAAAGCGAGGGGCCTGACACTAGGCCTCTCTTGAATTGATTCTCAGAACAGAAGGAGATCTTATGCAATTCCCAGATATCAACGTCGCTGGCAGCGGTAAGCTGTACGCCCGATTCAAGACCACCCAAGGTAACATCCTCGTCGAGCTCGAAGAGGAACGTGCACCGAATACCGTCAAAAACTTCGTGGGCCTCGCGCTCGGTACCCAGGAGTGGTCCGATCCAGTCGATGGCTCGAAGAGCGAGGGCAAGTCCCTGTACTCCGGCGTCAAATTTCACCGCGTCATCCCGGGTTTCATGATTCAGTGCGGTGACCCTTCTAGCCGTCACGATAGTGCGCAAAACCGCTGGGGTATGGGGGGTCCTGGTTATCGCTTCCCCGACGAGTTTCATAAGGAGCTCAAGCACAGCGTTTCTGGCATCTTGAGCATGGCCAATTCGGGCCCGGGCACGAACGGGTCTCAGTTCTTCATCACGGAAGGGCCCACTCCCCACCTCGATGGACGACACTCCGTGTTCGGCAAGGTCGTAGCTGGCCTAGATATCGTCAAGAAGATCGCCAACGTGGCGCGTGGCCCAAGTGATCGCCCGAAAGAACCGCAAGTGCTCGAAGCGGTCGAGATCTTGCGTTCCGAGACTATGCCGAGCGCCTAAGTTGAACCTTCGGGGCAGCCTGCGCTGACCCTCCGCTTAGACAGGCCGTGAGCTCCTTCACCTTGGACCCACCAAGGGGCGGAGCTCGCCGTTTTTGTAGTCGAGCGCCATCACTTGGGCGCCTCCATAATAGGCAGACATGCCAACGTCGATACGAATGACTTTGCCATCGCAGCCGTTCGAAATGCTCTTCTGGACGGTGTGTCCAACCACCATGCGCTTGGCGCCCAGCCGAGCGAGCGCTCGCTCGAGGACAGAGCACGATTCAGAAGAGAGCTCCGGACTCCCGTAAACCCGAGTCCAGAGGGGGCCCTCGTCATCAACCACAAGCCGAGGCGGCGTGCTCGTCTTGCCCACGAGCCACTCCGAGGTCTCGCGATTCAAGCGATCCAGTCCATAGTCGAGGTGCGGCGCGCGCACGCCAGCGTGAGCAAACAAGGTATCGCCCACCTGAACGACCACTTTGCGTCGCGCCAAACGAATCGCCATCGCGCCTCCGGGCAGGAAAGCTCGAGCCCGCCCTTCGAGCGGCCCAGGGTAGCGAGCGGCCAGAGGCGAACTCGGCAAAAGATCGTCGAAGGCATGCAGGGCACCCTCGGTGACGTAACGAAAATCGCCGAGCGCATTCATGGTCTCGTGATTGCCGTTGAGGACGACGAGTTTTCCATGAGCCAGCTCGGCCTCCGCGCTCAGTCGCTCCAAGAAGTCGAGGATCGAACGCTCACCATCGCCACGGTCGAGCTGGTCCCCCGTTTGGATCACGACCAAATCGCCGCCTCGCCAGTGATCTTTGTCGTCGGTGGCGCCGGCCAAGCGAAACACGGCGCGCGTGGCCTCGAAGTCGCCGTGGAGGTCTCCGATAGCCACCCAATGCGGCACCGCCGGCAGCCGATACTCGTAGCTCGAGTCGCCTGGTAGGGGCGCTTGCGGGGCCGGAGGAGGGCTTGGCGCTTTGGAATGAACGGCCGTAGTTGGGTTGGCTCGCGACGAGCCGGGCTCAGCCTCGCGATGGCAGCCGAGCACTCCTAAAACGAGAAAGATTCCTAATAGTCTCATCCGAGTCGCTCAATATGAACCTCGACCACCGGCGAAACGCCCGTCCAGTCTTGGATCAAACGCCGCACTGCGCGACGCACTAGGTCTTCCATCGATTGCGGGGAGTGCTCCGATTGCTCCAGTAGCGCCCGTTCCACCTCGCGTCGCACCGCGCGCGCCGCTCCGGGATCCCGGTCCAGGGTAGGAATCCCAAAGGCGCTAAAAGTAGGCCCAAACTGAATGCGCCGCGGCCGCTCCGTCACGCCAATAGCGACCACAGCCACTCCACTACGCGAGAGCTCCACCCTGCGCTTGCGCGTCTCGACGTCGAGCTCTTCTCCGCCAAACGCGATGCGCGTCAAACCGTGCGGCACGGGCCGATCTCGGCTGAGCTGCCCCTCGGCTGGGATTCGTACTGGCACCCCATTTTCGACGACCAAGGTATCCTCAATGCCCAATTGTCGTCCGAGTTCTTCGTGTTGCTTCAGGTGGTGGAGCGTGCCGTGAACAGGAATGAAAGCGCGTGGCCGCACCCATTCTATCATCTGCTCTTGCTCACTGCGGCCGGCATGCCCGCTCGTATGAAGCTCGGGATCGGTGGCGCGCCACTTGACCACAACGCCCATACGCAAAAAATCGTTGATCATTAGGCCCACCTTGCGCTCGTTGCCGGGAATGATCCGCGACGACAAGATGACCGTGTCCCCTTCGCTGAGGCGCAAGTTCTGATGAGTGTCGAGCCCCAGGCGCCGAAGAGCGCTCGCCGCCTCACCCTGACTTCCACCGGCTATCACTAGCACGTCTCGAGCTGGCAAAGTGCTAACTTGATCGGCGTGAATCAGTAGGCCTTCCGAGCCCGGCAAACGTCCGAGCCGTCGCGCCACATCGTAGTGTTTCGTGAGGCTCCGCCCAAAGAGCGCCACGCGCCTACCCGTGGCGCGTGCAATGGCAAAAACCCCTAGCAAACGGTGCACATTGCTTGAAAACATGCCCAAAATTACGCGACCGGGTTGTTCAGCGACAACGCTAGCGAGGGCATCGATCACTCCCTGTTCGGTGCCCCTCCGCACCGGGCTATCGACGTTCGTGCTATCACTCAAGAGCAGACGAACCCCTAGGTCCCCAAGTTCGCGGAAGCGCTCACCGTTGGTGAGGTGGCCCGCGGGCTGGGTCGGATCGATATCGAAATCGCCAGTATGGATGATGCGCCCCGCAGGCGTCATGATCGACAGAGCGGTGGCGTCGATGATGGAGTGGGCCACCTGAATCGTCTCGACCTCGAACGCCCCCACCTGAGTCGTGGAGCCGGGCGCCACCTCGGTGACCTCGATCTCGGAAAGCTCGTGCTCACGCAGCCGATCTCGTATCAGAAGCGAGGCGTGGGGCGGGGCGAAGATGGGTGGTACGCGCTTCAAATTGCGCAACAAGTACGGCAGTGCCCCGATGTGGTCTTCGTGGCCGTGGGTAATGAAGATGCCATCGATGCGATCTTCGCGTTCATAGAGGAACGTGAAATCCGGGTGGGTTAGGTCGACCCCGACGTCGTCGTCAGGAAAACCCATGCCGACATCGACCACCAAGAGGCGCCCGGATACTTCGAGCGCAAAGCAATTCATTCCAATTTCGCCAAGTCCACCCAGAGGAACGAAACGAACAATATTTTCAGTCACGGTTCAAAGCTCGGACGAAGAAGTGGCGAGGAGTCTTGCCAGGGGTTAGCTTGCCTCCGGTGGCAGATCTGGACAACGAAGAACTCGAAAAACTGCTTGGACAAGGCGTTCCGTACCTCGACGTTCGCACGCCCGAGGAATATTCGGCAGGCCACATTGCGGAGGCCTACAACGTACCCGTACTCCTGCGTGGCTCAGCCGGTCTCGAACCCAACCCCGAGTTCGTCGAGCTCGCCCTGCGCCATTTTCCCACGGGCAAGGAGCTGGTCGTGGGCTGCGCCGCCGGGGGAAGGTCCAAACAAGCCCGCTCACTCTTGCTGCAAGCTGGCTACAGCTTGGTCCACAATCTTGCCGGCGGCATGAACGGTGGGCGAGACCCGTTCGGCGCGAAGGTGGTTGGCTGGGCCGAGGCCGGCAAACCGACCACGGCTGAGCTCGAACCCGGACGCACCTATGCCGGCCTGAAGAAGTAGTCGCTCAGCCTAGCGCTGGCTCACCCTGCGCTCCAAAACCACGGCTCGACTCGTTCCGCCCGAGCTCACAGTCACGGTTTTTTTGCACCTTCGTAAGCAGACGCCGTCTTGTCGATCAAGACGAAATCTCGGGCCGACTTCTCTGCCTCTTCGCACAAAAAAGGCGTAAATGCCGAGAGGCCGTAGATCCCGTTCGGGCGCCTCCGCAACGCATAACGAGTACCGACGACCGTGACGACCGTGGCGCGGGGCCCCGATTGCTCCACTTTTTTGACCGCAGAAAGATCGTGACGCAATTGAGAGAGCCAGCCCTCACGCCGGGCGTAGTAAGCGAGCACGTCGGCAGGCGATTCGAGTTCGGCGATGTCCTGAAAGGGGCGCAGCGCCTCGGCCTGTTTGGGGCCAGGATAGCCGCCCAAGATGCGAGCGCGGGCTCGCCGTCGATTGTCGAGCAGCGAATAGCACGCGTGCTGGGCTTCTTCGTCGGTGTAAGCAAAAAAGTCTTGCGGGCGATCCTGATTGACCGCTTGCGCGATCCTCAAATAGGCTCCTTCCGGAGTTTGATCGCTCGGATAGCTCGCGACGCTCATGGCCCAACCCAGCCCACCGAGCAGAACCACCAAAGCCAAGCCAAATAAGAGCCTACGCGAAGCCAACATCGCTCAGGGCGGCGTCATAGTCGGTAGAGAAGTGTCAGAACAAGTGGAAGCCTCCAAGCGAGCCAATTTCAAGCAAAACGGTTTCGAGAAAGTCGCGGTGATCGTGCCCGCGTTCTGCGTAGAGCGCGAGATCGTGGCGACCCTGGACGGGATCCCGAGCTGGGTCGAGCACATCTTCGTCGTCGACGATGCCTCGACCGATCGCACCCGCTCGCTCGTCGAAGCCCATTCTGACCCGCGCGTGCGGTTGATCTCTCACCTCGTCAACCAGGGTGTGGGGGCCGCCATCCGAAGTGGCTACGATGCAGCCCTTGCTGAGGGCTCCCAAGTTTTGGTCGTGATGGCTGGAGACAATCAAATGTGCCCATCCGATTTGCGACGCGTCGTTGCGCCCGTCGCCACGGGGCAAGCCGACTACGTCAAAGGGAATCGACTCATCCACCCGGCCTGGAGAAAAATGCCCCTTCTGCGCCGCATGGGGACGCGCTTTTTGGCTACTTGGACGAACCTCCTCGGCGGACTCAGCATCGGTGACAGCCAGTGCGGCTACACTGCCCTCAGCGCTAAAGCCGCCCGCTCTCTGCCCTTAGCCGAGCTCTGGCCGCGCTACGGATATCCGGGGCACTTTCTTTTGACCTTAGCCGCTCACGGAGCGCTCATTGATGAGGTCCCGGTGCGTCCCGTCTATCGGAGCGAAAAGAGCGGCCTCCGGCCTTATCATGTGCTCTACATCGCAGCCCTGGTGTTAGCGCGGGCTCTTGTTTTGGTTTTTCGTAAGCGGGGGCCCAAGGGAGCACTCCAGCACGCTAGCAAGCGCTCCTGGGTCACCTGACCTAGGCGCTTGAAAATGCCAGCTCACCGCGCCCTCTTGCAGGTCAATGAGGGCTCGTGTCCCGCTCGCGTTCGGGCCTTCCGCTTCGAGCATGGATACACAAGGCGATTCGAGCGTGCCCTGAACAACAGCCCGCACGAGCGAGAACTCTTGCCAAACTCGCGGAGAAATCTCGATTTTGATGCGAGAAGCCGGCTCAGGGAACGCAATGGCAATGGTGCGAGGTCCGGTCTTTCTCTCCTCGATTGAACAAGGACGGGGTGAGTCTCCTAAGTCGGCAAATACCGGAACACGAAGCGAGTTCGCCGTTTGGTCACTCGCCGCGTCGCGCACCGAGACCTGATAGGCCTGGAGGAAAGTGCCCTCTTCGTCGGCTATCATTGCGGAAAACTGCGGCACCGAGCCGCGATAGGCGATGGCGGCACTCGAGAGCAGGTGCGCTTGGCCCTGAGCTGGCGCCAGTCGCAGATCGGAAAGCCCCCCGTCGGGGCGGGGAAAGCGCACCAGCCGCGAACCTTCTTCGAGAACAAAAAACGCGTCTCGGCCTAAGCTGCCCACGATTTCGACCGGAACTCGCGCGGCCAGTGCTGGCCCTACACTCTCGGGCACCTTCAAGAGACGGCCGCCCGCCTTGTCTCCGGCGACGATGACTTCGTCTTGGGCATCAGGCCGAGCATGGAGGCCGAGATAAATCACCTGCCCGCTCACGCTCAAAAGCCACGGTTTGGCCTCGACAGCCCCGTGCGGCGAGTACTCGAAATCTCCAGAACGAAGCGCAAACTGCACTTTGCGCGCTTCGGGCCCGAGTTCGGGCAGCGTCAAGAGCTCGCGGCGCAAAATACCTTCGATACGGTTATCCCAGGCCAGCTCGAGTTGCTCAATGGCGCTCCCCGGTGTGCCCGGGAGTCGATAGCGAAGCGCCGCGCTCCCTTCTATCTGTTCGCTCACAAATAAAGCGACGCGCTCGGGCTCAAGTGAAGGCGAGAAGAGCTCGTGGCGTTCGATATGCTCTTGCCCATAGCGCGCGTGCAGCACCGAGACCTGAGCGCGTTTCGGGTCGACGGCAACCTGAGACCAAGCCACCTCGCCGCGCACCGCGTCGTGCGCCGTTGGTAGCGAGGAAAGGCCTACCAAAGTTTCACTGGGGCTGTTGCGACGCCGACATTCGACAGCCATGAATTGCCGAGCACTCGGTTGAGGGCCAGCCTTTACGGGCGATTTTCCTCGCTCCTGGCCGCCCCAACCGCTCAAGATTAAGTCTTGGCCGAGCAAGCAACCGCGCTCCGAACACGCTATGGCGGGCCGCCCCTTTTGTAGGCTCACCACCGCTGGTAGCGGGTGCAGGCCAAACGAGAGCCCTGCGTCATCGCTCTGCCAATAGCTGCCGCTCTCGGAGTCTAGGCCGAAGATATTTCGGCCCGATATGCCTACCTCTTTCGCCCCGGCGGGGAGCTCACCGAAACCCCAAACCTCAAGCTCCGAATCGAACGCCATCACCGTGTGCCGCTCGCCTAGCTCGAGTGAGAGTCCCATCAAGGGTTCCCCCGAAGCGAACAGTCGCGATCGCACCGCGGGCACGGCTTCCATTCGAAAGTGTCGAGTCAGATCCAAGCCACGCGGTACGCCGCCCTGACGCTTATCAGGAGCCGCACCCACCGTAGGCGGCGCTCGATAGAGCCAAAGGCGATTGTCAGCTTCGTGCTGATACAAGGCAAAAACGGCTCCATCACTCGCCATAGCGAAGTCGAGCGGGAGTCCGTCTTCCGGAAGAGGAATCTGAACCAAAGGAACCGCTAAGGCGGGCTGTGCCGAGACGGAACCCGCCCACAGGCCATGCGCTGCACAGCCTCGTTCCGCCTCGCGCTGGGGGCAGATACCGCTGAGGGCGAAGGTCCCGGAGGGGCCCGCAACGACGCGCAAGGCTGACTCCTCACCAAGGAGGGGAGCCACGAGTTCATGAAACTTCTGGCCGCCATCGCTGCTCGCATACAAAGAGAAACTTGGTACGAGGACCCGCTTCGAAGGCGAGCACAACACCAGTATCGTTTGGTTATAAATGGCCACTCGCTTAGGAACACAGCTAGGGTCAAGCTCTAGATCGTGCGCCCGGAGCGGCTCTGTCATGCTGCCCGTCAGGGCCTGCCACTTCTTGGCGCTTCGTGGCTCGAGGATGAAAACGCGGCCAGACACGCTATCGAGCGCGCCGAGGGGTCCCAGGTCCCCGGCCGTGGCAAACCGAGCGGGCTCCCGACCCAAGCTGAGCAGAGGGTCTGATTCGGGCGTCGCCGCGAAGGGCGACAGTGCCGCTTTGCCTGCCCAAACCCAACTCGAGTGAGCCCCTTCCACAACCAATCCGTGAGAGGAAACGCGAGCCTGTCGCGCCCCGCCCATGGTGCCAGACACGGGCTCGAGTTCTCCCTGGGCACGAAACTGAAACCACGCTTCGGGCAAGGTCTGCAGCAAGAAGCGGCCAGCTTTATCGGCATACACGCGGGAAAAAAAATATTGGCTAGGCCAAAGCTTCCAACTTTGGCCCAAGTCTCCTGATAGGTGAAGCGAGCCGTCAGCACGCAACCCAAGCAAGAGCGGCTTGGCCTCGTCGAGCCCGAAAGCGACGCTCACAAATGGCACACTCGGAATGGATTTGAGGATCCAAGGTGCGAGCGCATCTTCGGCGACGTAGATTCTGCCTGAGGGCGCTATGCCAATGAAACGTGCCCCCAACTCGTGGACAGCCACGAGTCTCTCCGGCACGCCGAGCGGAGCGCCAAGCACCTTGCCCAGGCTATCGACCCTCGAGCGGACGCCGAAATCATCAAACGAGATGGAGTCGCCATCTGGCAGCTTCGCTTGAAGCTCTTGTGCCCTGCTGCCGGGGGCTAACCAAAGAGGCTGCTCACTCGGTCGTGAGGGCAAGGGGCTCGGCTCTGACCTCGAACCGGGCGGGTTAGACGCCGGACGAGCGCAGCCCAGAGCAACAGCGAGACTCGCAACGAAAACGCCTCGAGTCAGCGCCGCCACACTGCCGGGAATTTCTTGGGAATGGGCAACGAACCGAGCCACGAGCTCGAAGCATGCCGTGACCGGACCGACACTGAAAGCCCTCGGCCTTCGCTCCCAAAAACCCCACGGGGCCGACCTAGGTCAGCCCCATGGATCTACGATGCTTCGACGGCTCTAGTCAGAGAACCGAGATTCAATGAAACAGAGCCCGCCGAATCGGCCTGGCTCCCGCACGCGACCTAGCCACGCACGAGGTCGAGGAGCTTGTTCTTGGTGGTGAGGCCAACGTGCTGCTCGGCACGCTCCCCATTCTTGAAGACCATCACCGTGGGCACGCCGCGAACGCCGTATTTGCTAGCCGTGAGAGGTGACTCGTCGATATCAAGCTTGCCCACCTTGACTTCATCGCCCAGGGTGTCGGCAACCTGATCGATGATTGGAGCTAGTGCACGACAGGGTCCGCACCAGGTAGCGGTAAAATCGACGAGGACGGGCTTGTTCGAGTTCAGAACCTCGTCCGCGAAGTTGATGTCATTGAAAACTTGGACCTTGTCAGATGCCATGGTCCAAGAAACATAATGCTGAAGCCCGAAGCTGCAAGCGCCTCGAGAGCGCGTTGAATCAGCCCCGCCAGAGCGAGCAGCAAAACGGGCCTTGTCGCCCAAAATCCTGGCAATTTTCCGCTGCTGGATTATAAGTCGCGCCAAAACTCCGGCCTTTTTCGATGAAGCGCACCGATCCCGACGTCATTTCGCTGATTACGACCCCCGTTGGTTCCGAGGGCCCCTTGAACCCTTCACCTGGGCCAACCCCACGCTGGACGGCCGAAGGCGTCATCCGAGCCCTTTCGCCGCTGACCTTGCCGGAGCGACTCGAGAAAATGATGACCGTCCTTGCGCGGCGACTCGACACGGTCACCGTCCTTCTCGACAACCCAGCAGACCCCCACAACGCGGCCGCCGTGGTGCGCTCGGCCGACGCATTTGGCCTTCAAGCAGTCCACGTCTTCCATGAAACAGGCGATTTCCGAGCGAGCGGCCGTGTGGCTCAAGGCAGCCATTACTGGGTCGATACGCTACTTCATACGGAACGCTCTGCCGCGCTGAAGCACCTCGTAAGCGAAGATTACACGCTGGTTGCGACCCACCCCGATGGCGACTTGGTTCCCGCTGATCTGCGAAACCTCGAGCGGGTGGCGGTGATCTTGGGCAACGAGCATGACGGCATCCACCCCATACTTCACGCAGCGGCCCGCCACACCGTCCGTATCCCCATGAGCGGTTTCGTGGAGAGCCTAAATCTGAGCGTTTCAGCGGCCATCTTGCTGCATGCTGCGAGCGCAGGCCGCCCTCCGAGCCTCAGCGCAGCACAAAAGGACAACGTCTTATCGCGCTGGCTGCGTCACTCGGTGCCGCGGTCGGCCGAGATTTTGGCGGAGCTAGCGCCCAGCTAGCGGAAAGGCCGGCGCGGACCTACGGGTGATGAGCTGAGTTTCGCTCGGAAGGTCGAGCCTAAAATCGCCGCAGTCGCGGCGTAGCAAAAGGAAAGTGCGTTGGCAGAAACGGTAATGGGTGCTGGATTGACGATCGAGGGCAGCGTGGCTTCGAAGGGCGATGTACGGCTCAACGGTCGTGTCACAGGATCCGTAGAGGTCGATGGCACTCTTGAGGTCGGGCCAGAAGGAGCCATCCTCTCCGACGTGCGTGCCGGACGCGTCAGCGTAGCCGGGGCCGTCGAAGGGAACATCGAAGGCCGCGAGCGAGTCGACCTCTTAGCGGGCGCTCACTTGCTCGGAAATGTCAAAGCTCCGCGCTTAACCATCGCAGATGGTGCCACTTTCCGAGGGCAAGTAGAAATGGAGCCGCGCTCGTGAGAACCGATTCCCGAGAGCCGACCCGGAATGAATGTTCCGTGCTGGGCTCAGATGCGTTAGTTATAGGTGATATTGCTGGCGAGGGCTCGCTCGAGATAGCGGGGCGGGTTCAGGGCAATATTACTATTAGTGGCGAGCTCAACGTGCTGGCCGGAGCCACGGTGCTCGGCCACATTCAGGCCAATTCGCTGACGATCTCCGGCAAGGTGCGGGGTAACGTTTCGGGGCGCATCAGCATCGAAGTTCTGGGCGCCGGAGAAGTCGAAGGCAAGCTGGAAGCCCCTCGCATCGGCATCGAAACCGGGGCCTACGTGGTGGGCTCGATCGTCACGGGGCAGCCGCGGAAAGCCAGCGCGCCAGACAACACGGCCCCCCCAAAAAAGCCAGTCCAGTTTGGCAGGACAGCGGCTCCAGAGAAAGCAGCGGCTCCAGAGAAAGCAGCGGCTCCAGAGAAAGCAGCCGCGCCATTACAACGACCCGCGCCCTCAGAGCGAGTAACGCTCGAGCGCGTCCTTCCGCCTCCTTTGGTGCCTGTTCAAAGCGCTAGCGACGACCAACTCCAAGAGTTCGACGATGATGAGCTCCCTCCGAGCGAATCTTTCGACTCCCTCGAGTCAGACTCCCCAGCCGAAGAACGGAGCGACCCTGCTACAAGGCGCAAGCGGCGCCGCAGGCGCAATCGGCGTCCTGAATCAGACGGTCGTGCGGCAGCCACCAGCGCAGCGCAATTCACGCCTGAGGGCTCGGCCAAGGCCGGCCCGACGCGAAATCTCGGCTCATCCCCCTCCGAGTCGCTCTCGTTACCTCGCATTCCTACCTTTCAAAAAGGCACTCATGGCCGGCGCCGTGATTAGTCCACTCGCGCGGCTCGAACGGATTGTCGATCGGCGACTTCTCGAACGGCGATCGAGACCCGCCTAGAGCAGCGCTCGCTAGACCCAACTCTTGTAGAATGAGCTTATCATGAACCGTGAGCGTCTTGTTGAACTCCTAAAACAGAAGAGCTTCGAAAAGAAGCGCGTCAAGCTGGCATCGGGTCGCGAAAGCAATTTCTTCATCGATTGCAAACAAACCATCCTGACCGCCGAAGGGCATGCTCTGGTAGGCAAGCTGATGTTCGAGGCCCTCGCCGAGCTCGGCGAAGTAGACGCCGTGGCGGGCGTCGCGCTCGGAGGTTGTCCTTTGGCCTCTGCTGTTTCTCTGGTCAGCTTCCAATCCGGCTCGCCCTTACCCGCCGTCTATGTTCGCAAAGAGCGCAAAGACCACGGTTCTGAGAAGCTCATCGAAGGCGACAAGGCCCTCAAACCTGGCGCACGAGTCGCTCTGCTCGAGGATGTCATTACCACGGGCGGCTCAAGCCTGAAGGCGCTCGAGGTTCTGCGCCAAGCGGGTTGCCAAGTGGCGGGCATTGTAGCCCTGGTCGACCGACTCGAGGGAGGCGAGGCCGCCATCGCGAAAGCCGGAATCCCTCTGGTTCGATTGACGACGCGAGCCGACTTCATGAGTGATGCGGAAGCGGAAGCTGAGCTGAGCTGAGCTGAGCTGAGCTGAGCTGAGCTGAGCTGAGCTGAGCTGAGCTGAGCTCTAGACGCGCGGACCTACACGCGTCGCGATAAACTTGAGGTAGCGCCCCTCTTCGTGGCCCACCAGCACGGGGTGATCTTGGGCTTGCCCAGCTTCGCGCACGATTTGACAGCGACTCCGGCTCTTGCGGGCGGCCTCCGAGAGCAGGTGTCGAAACTCGGAAGGACCAATCTGCGATGTACAACTGGCGGCACAAAATAGGCCTGAAGGCGCCGTTACCCGAAGGGCGGCGCTCATCAACTTCACATAGGCTCGCTCGGCGCCCCGCTTTTGGTCGCGACTCTTGGCGAAGCTTGGCGGATCGCAAACGACGAGCTGCCACTTCTTTCCGGCCTTCTGACTCTGCTCCAGAAAGTTGAACACATCGGCCGTGACGCCCTCATGAGCCAATGGGTCTAAGCTGTTATCTTGAAAGTTCCGCTCGGCTGCCAGGATGGCGGGAGCGGCGATATCCACACTCGTGACGCTGAGCGCACCTCCGAGGCCTGAGGCAACCGAGAAGCCCCCCGTATACGCGAACAGGTTCAGCACCGTGAGGCCCGAGGACATCTCGCGAACGTAGGCGCGGTTGTCGCGATGATCGAAGAAGAGGCCCGTTTTTTGACCGTGATAGAGATCGGCGTGCAGCTTCATGCCGTTTTCAAGGATCACGATATCGTCGGGAGGCAGCTCGCCCTTGAGCAACAAGAGCCTACTTTCCTCTTCGTTCTTGATTCGCCGCACGATACCGAGCGGTTTCGCGATCTCGTCGATCGCCTGGACGACCGCCTCAAGCACCGCGCCGAGCGCTTTGGAATACATCACGAGTACGACGAAAGATCCGTACACATCTACCACCAGCCCGGGCAGACCGTCGCCCTCACCACTCACCCACCGAAAGCCCGTGGTGCCTTTTTGTCGGATGGGCTCACGGAGCTCCCAAGCTTCCAGCAAGCGCTCCCGAAACCAAGACGCGTCGGGTTTGTGCTCGGTAGAAAAAATACGCACTGCGATGGGTGATTCTTCGTCCCACAGGCCAAAGGCCGTGAACGATCCCGCCTGAACCTTCACCCAAGTTCCGGTTTTCCCCTGAACACGCGGAATATGATCCCGATAGACCCACGGGTGACCCGAAGCGAGCGGGGTCGCGAGGCTATCTGGCAGCAAAATTTCCTTCATTGCGAACCTCCCAGCTCCGAGGCGGCACTCTGTGCAGGGCTGGAAGAATTCAAGATAGCCTTGACCACTCGCACCACGCTGGCGTCAGTTCCTGAGCCACGGCCCAGCGCATTCGGCATTTCAACAAGGCGAGCCAGAGGAAACCACTCGGCCGCCAACACTTCCTCCGATTCTCCGAGCTCCCGGTCCCTAGCCCGAAACAGCGCACGCAGGTCGAAGTGTCGATGCGAAGGCATCTCCCCGTAGGCAGGGATTGTGTGAATATCGACGTCGAAGAGCGGATCGAGCAGTTCAAGATCGGCGAGGCCCGTCTCTTCTTGAAGCTCTCGCCTCGCCCCTTCTACACAGCTCACATCCTCTTCCTCGAGATGCCCGCCCGGCTGCAACCAAAGACCCAGTTTCTTGTGCAGAACAAGCAACATCGCGTCCCCTTCAGGACTCAGCACAAAGCCGCTCGCAGTAAAATGACCTGGATCAAACTTGATGCGTGAAAAGCAATGCTCCTGTGTAAGGAGTGAACAAAGCTGAGATAGTTCAGGGAACGCTCGACTCGCTGCCAGTTTGATTTCGAGGTCCGCTCGACACGCCGAAAATGCCACGACCGAGGGTATGCCCGAGCTGAGCGTTCTTGACCATGCGCGGGAAAGACTCGCCTCGAGTGGCTTCGTGGGAAAAAGTCGGGTGAACGGCGCCCTCTGCTTCGAAGCCGGGGAGGGCTTCGCTTGACATGGGCCGGGCGGCGCGCACGCTCCCCCCGCGTGAATCCTGCACTCTTCGAGTTCGGCTGGACCGATCGCGAGCAGGAAGTGCTCGACAGCGTTCCGCATGAGAGCGGACTCGACCTCGCCCGAGTGGTTGGGCAGCACCGACGCGAGTGGGATGTTACGAGCGCATTCGGGACTGTGCGTGCTGTGCTAGCGGGGCGACGCTGGTCACCGGAGGGTCCCCTCACAAACCTTGAGGTTCAGCCGGTGGTGGGGGATTGGGTGCTATTTCGGCGAAGCGAGAGCCAGCCCGGGCCTCCGGTCATTGAACAGGTTTTGCCGCGTCGTTCGTTATTGGCCCGGGGCGCAGCCGGTCGAAATGGAAAAGGCCAAGTCGTCGCCGCGAATGTGGATTGGATCGTGATAGTTTGCGCCTTTTCGCCAGAAGACGCCCAGGACAGCGTCCAGCGAAGGAGCATCAATGCCCGTCGAATCGAACGTTATCTGACCGCGATTCGAGCGGGAAAGGCCCAGCCTGTCGTCCTGCTCAACAAGGCGGATCTCAGCACGCGCGGCAAAGAAGTGCAGCGCGAACTGGAGGAGCGCCTGGCCGGGGTAGCGGTGTTACTCGCCAGTGTCCGTAGCGATTTGGGTCGCCAAGAGCTCGATTCGCTCTTCCACCCTCGCGATACCGTGGGCTTCGTCGGGCTATCGGGAGTCGGCAAATCGTCATTGGTAAACTGGCTCACTGGCCGCGAGATCCAAAGTACGCAGGGCGAGCGCAGACAAGATGGCCGAGGGCGGCACACCACAACCCACCGCGAACTATTTGCTACGCCGCGCGGTGTCTTAGTGATCGACACCCCGGGCATGCGTGAGTTCTCTCTCGCAGAAACCGACGAAAGCGATCTGTCGGTTTTCGCCGACATCGAGGACTGGGGTGGTTCTTGTCGATTCGCTGATTGTAGCCATCGAGAAGAACCCGGTTGCCGCGTGCGCCAGGCCATCAGCGAGGGGCTGATCGAGCCTGACCGCCTCGAAAGCTACCAAACGCTCCGCGCTGAAATCGCCGCCAAACAGAAGTCGAACCGCGAACGACCCAAGAAGCGCCTTGGAATTCCGCGCGAACTGCCCAGTAAACGCCGCTGACGCGCCCGTTTTACTGTTCCGACGGGCCCCCCTCAAGCCCGCGAGATTTGGACCGTAGTAGCTTTTGGCCCCCCGAAACGGGCTATGTTCCATGAACTGCAGGATCCTCCTCGTCGGTGCGCAACCCGAACTCGCGGACCAGTGCCGCGCGGCGCTCGTCGATCAGTCAGCCTTGATTTTCGAATGCGTTAGCGCCGCCGAGGCTCAGGAGCGTCTACGCGGCGAGGGTGTAGAGGTGATCGTCGCCGCAGAGACCTTGAGCGACGAATCAGGAGCCTCTTTTTTAAGCGCGTCGCGCGAGCGTCGTCCGACAAGTGTCCGCATCCTCGTTTTAGATGCCAAGAACCCTCACAATCTGATCGAAGCCGTTAACTCGGCAGAAATATTCCGGTTCCTGGTCTCGCCCCTGACCGTCGACAGTCTGCGTGGCATTTTGCTTGAAGCTTTTGTGATCGGAAGGCTAGCCGAAGCGCAAGAAGCCGTGTGGCTCGCGGCCAAGCAGCAACAGCAGGCCATGGAAAGCATGACCGCCCGCGCTCGTCCGGGCTTGCAAGTCGCCGATCGAATGCCCCCACCCAGCGCTCGTTGGCAGCTCGGCCCGACTACCATGGCCGAGGTCCGTCCGGCCCCTGGCAGCCTAAAACACCAGCATTCCGAGCGACTCAGCGGCCGCGAGAGGCAGATCGTCGACCTCTTGGGAGCGGGTCAGCGGGTCAAGGACATCGCTGTGATCATGGCCATCAGCACGCACACAGTTCGAAATCACCTCAAGGCCATCTACCGGAAACTTAACGTGAGGTCCCAGTTTGATTTGCTAGGGATGATCACCCGGGCCTAGAACACGTCTCTCCTTCATAACTCACGCGCGCGGAAGATGTGATGTCGATTTTCGCGGCTCGGCTCGGAATAAGCTCGTGGAAGCGACCGTTAGGGCCTGAACATTGACCTAACGAGGGCGATTTCACGGAGCGAAACGTGGCATCAGATCGCATCGATTTGGCTCTTGTGGCGTTTACTGCTGCTGTGATGCCCCCTCACTCTGCAACCCATCTCATGCCGCTCAGCTCATAGATTCATCCCGTGCAGAGTAGAAAATTTCGCCGGTATCTGGACATCTCCCTCCTATCTCACATAATGCGTGTGGCACCTCCGAAGGATGGCTCCCATCGGGGCACTTGTGCTTCGATGGCCATCACGTAGCGTGGTTCCTACCCCTCCGGTCAGTGCCGCTCGGTGAGTGCCCAACCCAATTCTCACGAAAGATTTTCCCCCATGGCAGCAAAGAAAAAAGGCAAGAAGAAGGTAGCTCGACAGAGCTCCGAGACCGTTCGTCAGGGCGACAAGGCCGCCTTCGTGCGCTCCCTACCGCGCAGCATGGCTGCGAGTGAGGTCGTAGATCGCGCCAAGGAGAAGGGCATGATCATCTCCAAGGCCTATGTGCACAACATTCGCTCGGCCGCCAATAAGGCTGCTCGCGCTTTGATGGCAAAAGAAGGCAAGAAGACGGTCAAGGGCAACAAGACCAAGCTCGAGAGTCAGATGAAAGAGCTCATCATTGCGCTCGGCCCAGCTCGCGCGAAGAAGCTCTTGGCGCAGGTCGAGGTTTCGCTGTCTATCTCCGCCAAGAAGTAGGGCGCCAGCCCGATTTCGAGCGCGCTCTCCCCAGAGCCAACGCTGCGCATACGAAAAAGGGGTCAGACTTTCAGTCTGGCCCCTCTTCTCATTTGGCTATCGGCTTGCGTTGGAGAACCCTCTAGCCCCAATCGCAGACCCGAGTGCGCGGATCGGGCACCTCACGCGGCTATCCACCTCACGCGGGTACCCGAGTGCGCGACAGGCTTAGGTCAATTCGCCCATCATCTGGGCGAGATAGTGCTCTTTGCCCAGGTCTTTCACTAGGTTCAGCTGGGTTTCGAGGAAATCGACGGCCTCCTCCTCTTCCCGCAAGATTCGTTCAAAAAGCTGACGGCTGCCTCCGTCGCCAACAGCCGTGGCTAGCGCGATCGAACCGTTGAGACGCGCAACCGCCTCCATCTCGAGCGTCAGATCGAGCTGATGCATCTCCACTGGATCTTCTCCGACGCGGACTGGGTTCAGACGCTGCATGTTGGGCGTGCCATCTAGATAGAGGATGCGCTCGATAACTTCGTCTGCGTGACGCATCTCTTCGATCGACTCCTTCCGCTTGTGGTCAGCCAAACGCCGATAGCCCCAGTTCTTCAGCATCTTGGCGTGAATGAAGTACTGGTTAATGGCCGTAAGTTCTGCTGTGAGCAGTTCGTTGAGAGCCTCGAGAATGCGAACGTCACCCTTCATGCTTCACGAATTAGCTGATCAGTAGGGCCCGCTGCAAACAGAAAACCCTACTGAACGAGCTTTTCAGATTCATAAGCGTTCGGGATCGCAACAGAATCTGCTGACACCTGTGGGTGTTCCGACGGGTTTTTCGCTGACTCTGTCCATTCAAGGGCGCCTCGAGAGCGCCTCTCCACCAGCTACTGATCGTGAAAGTCAGCTAGCTTAACAAGGCAGTGAACCCAGTTCGCGCCGGCAGTCTATATAACTATAATAATTACAAGCGGTTATGGGTCTGCCCTCCATTGTCGAGTTTCTTCCCTCCGCGGCATTGCACCCAGTATTGAATATGATATTCATTACGAGTCAGAAACGGTCCACCTATGATCCTCTGCCATTGTATGCGCGTGAATGACCGGCAAGTCCGGGCGGCCGTCGAATCGGGCGCCAATACTGTTGGAAAAGTGGCTCGTCTTCTGGGTGCAGGGGCCTGTTGCGGCGGATGCGCACCGGCCGTTGCCGAGATCGTCGCGCGTCACCGAGCGCTCCCCACGCTCACCCTCACGGGCGGCTCAGTCGACCAATTCGTAGCGGCTGAATAGCTCGGGTCCGGCGGGGCGAATCGCTTTGCGCGCGCCCCTCGCGGGGCATGGGAAAATCTGGTTCGGCCGCCAACCTCGCGGGCCTTTCAGTTTTGACACGCGCCTCGATTTGCCCGACGGTCTCCGCCCTCATGCGGAAACAAAACCAGAGTCGTGGGGCACTGCTCGCATTGTGCTCCGGGCTCGGCCTGGCAAGCCTCGGGGCTGCGCCTCCAGCTAGCCCTTCGGAACCGAACGCGCCTCAAACCAAGAGCCAGGCCTCTTCCGTCCAGCCGAGCGCCGCAACAACGGCCGAGTCCGCGCCCGCGGCTCAGCCCGCTAGTGTCGTCTCTGGCCCTCCCAATTTGGCGTGCGAACAGTATCGGCTCAAAAATGGACTCACCGTCATCTTGAGCCATGACGACACCTTGCCGATCGTCGCCACCGAGGTCGTTTACCTCGTCGGTTCAGCCAACGAGAAGGCGGGCAAAACTGGCTTTGCTCACCTGTTCGAGCATTTGATGTTTCAAGGTTCGCTGCATCACGACACGGAGTATTTCGCCCCGTTCGAACCCATCGGTGCCGACGTAAACGGAACTACCAATACCGACCGCACCAATTACTACGAACATGTGCCCAGTGAGTACACCGAGCTGACGCTGTGGATGGAGTCAGATCGTATGCGCTCCTTGCTCGAGGTGTTGACCAAAGAAAAACTCGACAATCAGCGCGAGGTAGTGAGGAACGAGCGCCGCCAGCGCTACGAGATGACGCCGTACGGCATGGATCATTGGTATCTGGGAGAGGCGCTCTACCCCACAACGCACCCGTATTACCACAATACGATTGGTTCACACCAAGACCTAACTAACGCAACGCTCGGCGATGTGAGTGCGTTCTTTAAAGAATATTATGTGCCGGCCAACGCGGCGCTGATCGTCGCCGGCGATTTCGACATCGAGAAGCTCAAGCCTTGGATTGAGAAATATTTCGCAGACATCCCGGCAGGGAAACGCGCCTTATCACCGAGCGCTACACCAGCGCATTCCGGAAAGAAGCACTGGGTGATTGAGGACGCCGTTCAATTGCCTCGCGTGTACTTGGCCTTCGAAACGCCGGCGCTCTTGGCCCCCAATGATGCCGAGCTCGACCTCTTGGCTGGCATCCTAAGTAGCGGCAAAACCAGCCGGCTTTATCAGGCTCTGGTCTACGGACGCAAAATTGCCAAGGACGTCGCGGCCTATCAAATGTCCCGCAAAATTGCCGGCATGTTCGTGATCGAAGCCACGCTCGCCCCCGGAATTACCCTCGACGAATTCGGCCCTGCGCTGGAGGAAGAGCTGGCCAAGGCCCTCGCCACGCTCCCGGCCGACGCCGAACTCGAGCGCGTGCGAAGCGGTTTCAAGAAGGACTTCTTCCATCGCATCGAGAGCGTCGGAGATCGCGCGAGCTTACTTGGTAGCTACTTCCTGCAGACTGGCGAAGCCAATCGCATCGCCCAGGACTATCAGCGCTACCAACGCGCTAGCCCAGAAAGCGTCCATCAGGCCGGCGTGCGCTACTTGATGAGCCCTGACCGAGTACGTCTGGATTTCGTGCCGGGCACGAGAGGTAAGCCTCCAACCGACGTCTCGACTCGTCCCCTGTCTGCCCAAGGAACGGCCCGATGAAGAGCACCCTTTTTGCCCGCTTCGGGCTCTCCTCCATGATTTTGTTCGGTGCGCTGGCCTCGTCTGCGTGCCAAACGCCCGCCAAAGCGCCAGGGCCAGTTGCGTCAGCCCAAAAGGCTGACCCGCGCTACGCAAAGCTACCGGAGCCCGGCCCACGTAAAGCCTGGGCGCCCCCTCCGGCCAAGAAGTTAGCGATGCCGAACGGGCAAACGCTGTGGCTCCTCGAGCGACCCAATACGCCGCTCGTTACCTTGGAGGTAATCTTACCTCGCGGCTCCGCCACCGATCCCGTCGGGAAGGCGGGGCTCACGCGCATCACGGCTGACCTCTTGGACGAAGGAGCAGGCCCCATGGGCGCGCTTGAGCTCAGTGAAGCGTTCGATCTCATCTCGACGGATTACTCGGCCGAGGTCACCACCGACGCAACGCTGCTCACTTTGAACGGCCTCAGCGAGAGCTTCGAACGCGCGCTCGAGTTGCTTCAGTATATCTTGAAGGCTCCCGCTCTCGCCGAAAGCGAGTTTCAGCGCCGCAAGCAGCAGCATTTGGCCGAGGCCCTGTCGCGCAAAGACGAACCTGGTCAACTACTCAAGGAACAGCTCCATCGGCAGGTCTTTGGTGAAGGCTATCTGGGCCTCCCCACGGAAGGCACTGAGGCGACTCTCGAGGCCATTCAGCTCGCGGATGTGCGCAAGCATGCCGCGGGGTTGATCGCCGCAGAAGGCGCGCATTTCGTGGTCGTGGGCCCGCTCAGCGAGGCGCGCGCCATGCGCCTCTTCAGCCGTTTTTTCTCGGACTGGAAGGGCAAGAGCACCCTCACAAACCGCACACTTGCGGCTCACACACCCAGCCCCAACGTGCAGATCGTGCCGTTCCCGGGTGCGGCCCAGACCGCGCTCGGTGTGGCCAAGCGCGCAGGGAATGCGCTGGCTCCAGAGTACTACCGTGAGCTCGTGATGAACGAACGACTCGGCGGCTCGTTCACCAGCCGCATCAACCTGAATCTCCGCGAAGACAAGGGCTACACTTACGGCGCGGTGAGTCTGTTTCAACGCTACCGGGAAGCGGGCCTCTTTGCTGTCATGGCTAACGTCCAGGCCCAAGCAACCGGTCCCAGTCTGGTCGAGATTTTCAACGAACTCGGCGCGATCTGTGGCGACCGCCCGCTTTCGGCCGCCGAACGCAACGAGGCCGTGGATGGGCTCTTGCTTGGCTATCCCCTGCGCTTCGAGAGCACCCATGCCATCGCCGCGCAGCTCGCGACTCTGCCCCTCTTTGACCGCCCACTCGACTTCTATCAGGCCTGGCCAAGCCGCATCGATGCCGTCACCGTAGCTGACGCTCAGGCGTCCACCGCGCCCTACTGTCGCCGGGAGGATTTCGACGTTGTGCTAGTCGGGGATCCAGAAGTAATTCTTCCCCAACTAGAAAAAATCGGAGCACCGAGCCAGATCGTAAAAATGCCCGAGGCTGCGCCGCCGCCCAAGGTCAGCGCGCCCGCAAAAAACCCGAAGAAATAGCCTGCGTAGGCAAATCCGCACCCCAAATTCAACGAACCTCCTCGCATCTCGGGCAAGAATTGACCCGAGGCGGTCCGAGTGAAAAGGTCAGCGCAGTATTCCCCATGGACTTCCCCTCTGGAACGCGACTCCCAGGCGAAAGGGAGAGCCGAGCTGCGGCCGCCCTTGCCCGAGCGCTGATCCCCGAATCGAAGGTTGCGCGAGGCGGTGATCTCGCCACGGTGCATCACACCGAACGTTTCCTATCGAAGACTTTCCCCGAGCTCTTAGGCCCCTATCGGGCTTTGCAGCTTACGCTTTCGGAGGCCGCTCGCGGTTTCACCGGTCGCAGGTTCGAGGAGCTCGACGAAGAGACGGCCGAGAAGCTCGTGAAGCGTTGGCTCACGCATCCCGTCATGTCCAAGCTGATCGTGCCTTTGGGCGTGATCTACCGCATGACCCATTTCGACAGGCCAGACGTCAAGGGTCCGCTTGGCTATTCGCTTCCTGTCGTTGAAAATATCGAGGAGCCGCGTTGGCTCTCTCAAACGATCGCCGCTCGCGACTACCCCGACAGTGAAGATCTAGAATGTGATGTAGTTGTGATTGGCACCGGCGCCGGTGGCGCGGTGGTGGGCCGACACCTGGCAGACCAAGGGCTCGCGGTCGTATTCGTAGAGGAGGGGGAGCACCTTCGGCGCAATGATTTCCCCGGCACTTTGGTCGGCACCGTTCAAGACGTGTATCGAAACACGTTATCTATCGGCAACGTGCCGATCCCAGTGCTTCAGGGGCGGCTCGTCGGCGGCTCTACCGCAGTCAACGGTGGTTCTTCCTTTCGTCCTCCGCATTGGGTGACGGACCGCTGGTGCGAGGAACTCGGTAGCTCCGAGTTCTCTAGCGAGTCTCTGGAGCCCTATTTCGAGCGGACCGAAAGCATCTTGCAGGTCGAACCAGCCGACACTCGCTATGCTGGCCCGCTCCATGAAGCCTTCGGGCGCGGCGCGGACGCGCTCGGTTGGCACCACGAGGTGATGCTGCGCAATGCCCCTGGCTGCCAAGGCGACGGTTTCTGCGATCACGGCTGCAAGACCGACGCCAGGCGCTCAACCAACATCGCCTATTTGCCTCCGGCTCTCGAGAAGGGCGCCTTTCTCATGCACGGCTTCCGTGCTGATAAATTGCTCACGGATGGCGACCGAGCGACCGGCATCGAAGGCGTAGCGTTACTCCGCGATCGCAGCGTAGCGCGCCTACCCGGCGGCAAGCCGAAGCGCATCCGTATCCGCGGGCGTGCCGTCATTTTGGCTGGCGGTGCGGTGGCTTCACCCACCTTCTTACTCCGGCAAGGCATCGGCAATTCGAGCGGCCAGCTCGGACGCAACCTGACGTTTCACCCTTCGGGGCCAACTACGGCTCTCTTCGACGAAGAGATGAACACAGCGCGCTACATCCCGCAGGCCGATTTTTCGACGCAATTCTTGAAGGAAGGGATCTTGCTGCTCTCTGCCGGGCCAGATTTCCAGACTTTGCCGCCCTTATTGCCCTACTTCGGCCGTGAGCTCACTGATCTTCTCGAACAGCATCAACACTTTGCCGGCATGGGATATCTGTTAGCAGATGATGCACGCGGGCGAATTCGGCTCGGGCCCGGTGGCCGCCCTATCACCACTTACAGCCTAACGAACCTAGATCTGAAGCGCGCTCGCATGGCGCTCGCCGCTTGCGGTCGCCTGCTCTTGGCAGCCGGCGCGAAAGAGGTCTTTCCGGGTTTGAACAAGCCCACACGTTGGAGCTCAGAGCGCCAGATCGTCGAGTTCGAACAGCAACGACTGTCGGCTGCTAATTTGATCTTGATGAGCTATCACCCCCTCGGCTCCTGCAAAATGAGCCGAAACCCAGCCACAGGTGTGGTCGATACGAATCACGAATGCCACGATTTGAAGGGCCTCTTCATCGTCGATGGCAGCACCGTCTCGGGCCCCCTCGGCGTGAACCCCCAGATTACGATCATGGGTTTTGCGACTCGGGCTGCGGAGAAGATCGGTCAGCTTCTAGATAGCCGTAGTTCGGCCAACTGACTCGCTCTCACTGGTTACTAGCCCGCTGGTTACTAGCCCGCTGGCCACTGGCCCGCTGGTTACTAAGCCCGCCTGACCACTAGCCCTTCGAGAGTGGGTTCGGTGCGCCCGCATGCAGCAGCCGAGTTCGGCTCGAGGGCCCTCGCGGCCCTCATTTCATGCCAAAAAAGCGCTTGATGGTCTCGACGCGGCGCGAAAGCAAAATGGGGATTCGAATCGCACGGCCCAGCCGACCGAGCTGCGCGTCAGCCAAAAGGTCGCCGAGCTCGATCAGATCCTGGTCGAAGGGCACCCAATAGGGATCGGGACCTCCACTTCTGTCGATGGCTATGGCCTTCGGACGCGCGAAGGTGAGAAGCGACCACGCGCTACCGGCTATGCCTCGCCCCGAAGCACGGCGACCCGACCAAGGTAATTCTGGGATGGCGCCGGTAAAAGCGTGATTGTTGATAGTCACCACGCCCACATCGAGCTCGGTTGCCAAGCGCTCGGCGCGCTCGATGTCCGTCGACCAAATGGACGCCGTGAGGCCGTAACGCCCGGCGTTAATGCGACGAATCGCGTCAGCCGGTCCATCTACGCTGACAATGGGCAGCACAGGGCCGAAAGTTTCTTCACGGACGATTTCCATCTCGTCGTTGCAATCCGAAAGCACCGTCGGCTCGAGATACAGGCCGCTGCTTTTGCCGCCAGAAAGGACGGTTGCGCCCTTGGCGACGGCGTCCGCTAGTTGCCTCAGGACAATGTCGAGTTGTTTGGGGTGAGCTAGCCGCGCTAGCGAGCCCGGCCCGCCAGGAACGAGCGCTGGACGAAGGCGTCCGCAGGCATCAGCCAGCTTCGCCGCGAGCTCCGTAGCGATGCGACCGTCGGCATAAACGACCTCCACCGCACCACAAGCCTGGCCAGCGTTCTCGAGCGCCCAATGGACGAGTCCCGCAGTCGTGCGATTCAAATCGGCATCGGCGAGCACGATCGCCCCATCGTTGCCGCCCATCTCTGCGCTGCAAGGAATACCGAGTTCGAAGGCTCGAGCTTCGACGCGCGCGCCGACTGCCGACGAGCCAGTAAACACGCAAGCGTCAATGCCCGACTCCAGCAGTGCGGCACCCACCTGGCCTCCACCATAGACCCCTTGAAGAACATGGGGTGGAAGCATCTTGGCGAGCGCCTCAATGAACCACCGGCTCGACTCCGTCGAGAATTCACTCGGCTTGACGATCACGGCGTTGCCCAGAAGGAGCGCAGGAAACACGCTGCGGTAGAGGCCGGCCATGGGGAAGTTCCACGGAGCAATGACTCCCACCACGCCACGCGGGATAAGCTCGGTGCGAGCACTTTTCTTGGGGAACGCGAGCGGATTGAGAGAGGCCTTCTTGGGTGTCGCGCGAGCTACGACCTTGGCCCATGCATTCACCGCGTCGAGCGGGCCCAGCACTTCGGAGAACAGCGCGTCGCCGCGCACCTTGCCCAGCTCAGATTCCACGACAGCGAGCGCTTCCTTGCGCTGTTCGAGTAAGTAGCGCGCGGCCTTCTGCAGGAGCTTGTGGCGTTGTTCGATGCCGAGATCACGAAAAGCCCGCCCGGCTGAGCGAGCTCTGACTAGCGCGGCCTTGACCGCCTCATCCAAAGGGAACCGGGCCGAATCATCCTGGCCAAGGGGCTCAAGCGGCATATTCACGGCCGATTCCTTATCATGCGTCATCAGCTACACAAGCTGCTACCGGCGCGGCCTTGGGTACGATTTGGAGTAGCACGCTGCAGAGTGTCGCGACGCCCAAGGCACTCAGCCGCGCTAAAAGAGCGACGGCCACCGCTTTGTCTGGGCTCTTGGCCAGGCCCAGAGCCCCAGCGAACACTCGATAGGCACCCTCGGTAACACCAACCTGATTAGGAATCATGTCACCGAGCCCCGCGCCGACAAGATGAATGCCCTGCGCGACCAACATGCGGTGAAAAGAAAATACGCCCGATACCGCGAGGATAATCACGCCATATTGGAGCGTCTGAAGAGTCCGTGCGACCGTAATACCCATAAGGGCGATCAAATGACGGGGGCGAGACCTGTCAAACACGCGGCGAATATCCTGCCCAAAAGGCGCGAAGCGCTGCAGGAGGCGGAGCTTGGTGAGGCCTCCCGCGCGGGATAAGCCCAGATAGACCAACACACCAAGAGCTAACGTAACGGCAGCATTGCCCGCTAGCAAAAGCGAGAGCGACTGTTCTCCCGTTTGAAGGACGGCGGTCAGGCAAAGCAAGGAGATCATCGTATTGCCGATCAGGGTCCCACTCTCGATAAAGGCAGCGCCCATCGCCGCTTCGGCTTTGCCTACGTAGGGGCCAAATACCGCCGCTCTCACTACTTCAGCTCCGGCGCGGCCAACGGGTAAGACGGTCATGGTGACGTAATGCGCGAGAGTTCCTTGCAACCAGGCCCGGAACGGCAAGCGCTTCGCCTCCGCCCCAAGTACCCACAAAAGCGCGAGCCCCTCGAAAACCACCCAACCTAGATCCAAGATCAAGATCAACGGAAAGTAGGGGCCGGCCTCTAGCAACGTTCGAAGCACGAGCGCAGGGCCAACCGAGCGTACGAGCAAGACGAGCGCTGCAGCCCCAAAGACCAACAGCATCCAACGTCCGTATCGTGCAAGGAACGATCGAATCGAATTCCAAAACATCAGAGGCGCGGCGTTCATTCGTGACGAGTTGGGGCGCTTTCAGTCCGAGCGCCCGAATAAGTTAGATTTTGATGAGGGGCCAACCTGGCCCCGACTGAGGCCAGGTTGTGCCATAGTTTGCCCCGCCCTCCCCCTGAAACGACGCCGAGCGGCCCCGAAAAAGGGCCCTAGCCTCTGTGAAATTTGCTTCGCGCTCTGATGAAGTTCAGATGAATACCTAAAAGTTTCAATGACTTAAAATGTAGTCCTTCCCAAGCGCTTCTAAATGGTAGAACCAGTTTTGGCCCGAGAAGTGGACGTCGGGTAGAACTCACGTTAACGGGCCTTTTCAAATTGGCCCTCGGCCACAAATCCAACGCAAAGGCACGACAGCGGTCGACGACGAAAGCGGCGTTACGAGTCGGGCCACGCGCCAAAACACGAGGAAAGTATGGGACGCTTAGGTGTAGTCATTATTGGTTTCAACGGGGCAGTTGCCTCTACGCTCGTTGCGGGTGTCGCCCTCATGAAGAAGGGTATTGTGCCGCGTCGGTCGATGCTTACTGAAACGGACGACACGGTCACCGTCGACAAGCTCACCGACCTTCTCGAGTTCGCAAAGCTCGAAGACATGGTCTTCGCCGGCTGGGATCTCAACGACGAGAGCCTTTATCAGGCGGCCGTCAACCACGGCGTGTTCCGCGCCGATCAACTCGAGCCCGTCAAGGCTGAGCTCGACGCCCTCCGCCCCTGGCCCGCAGTGTTCTCGCAAGAGTATGCGAAGAACTTGAGTGGGCGTCACGTCGTCGCTGCTGACAACGGTCAGCGCGGACAGATCGACGCCATCAAGAAGGACCTCGAGCGCTTCAAGCAGCAACACGGCCTCCGCCGCGTCGTCCTCTTGAATCTCGCATCGACCGAGAAGTGGATGGATCGCACGGAGGTTCATCAGACCCTCTCGGCGTTCGAGCGAGCCATCGATGCGAACAGCCCGCTCATCTCGCCCACCATGCGCTACATGTACGCAGCGAACTCGCTCGGCATCCCGCACGCGAACTTCGCTCCCAGCCTGGCCAACATCCCCGCTCTCGAGGAGCAGGCCATCAAGCACGGCGTGCCCTACTGCGGTATGGACGGCAAGACCGGCCAAACCTTGGTCAAGACGGCCATCGCCTCGATGCTGCGTCTTCGCCGCATCCGTGTCGACGGCTGGTACTCCGTCAACTTCCTTGGCAACAACGATGGCCTCGTGCTCGACGACCCGCGTAGCAACGAGACCAAGGTTCGTTCCAAGGCCAGCGTGCTCGACAGTGTCGTGGGCCACAAGGTGGACAACCACCAGGTCCACATCCACTACTACAAGCCGCGCGGTGACGCGAAAGAAGCGTGGGACAACATCGACCTCCAAGGCTTCTGTGGTCATCCCATGCAGATGAAGATCAACTTCCTCTGCAAGGACTCCATTTTGGCAGCTCCGCTCTGCATCGACATGGTGCGCATCCTCGATGTCGCGCAAGAGGCAGGCGAGAAGGGCATCCAGCACCAGATGTCGATGTACTTCAAGTCACCCTACGTGAGCCCGGGCCAGGAACCCGTCCACGATCTCTTCCAGCAAGAGCGCATGCTCTATGACTGGGCCCGCAGCGTCGGGCAGCGCCGTCAGAAGGCTCACGGTCGTCCCGTGGCCAATGGCGGAGGAGCTGTTCTCGGCGGTGCCGCTCATCAACGGAAAGACTAAAGTCGCCCGAAGGACGCCCCAAGGGGCGTGACGAGCTGAACAGGGCCGCGCACGATGCGCGGCCTTTTTCACATCCTCTGTACCAAACCTCGAACTACCGCCCGCATTCTCCCCCGCCGCCACCATGAACCTACCTGCCTCACTTGAAGAGAACGGACAACCCAAGAAACTCATCGATCCTGCGCGCCACACGCTGTGGCCGATTCTGGACGACGACTGCAAACGCGCCGTTCAGCGCGTGCTGGAACGAGGGGTCCTCTCAGGCAATTTTGGTCCTGAAGCGCTAGCGTTTCAGGAGTCCTTCAGTCAGTTCGTGGGCGCCAAGTACGCCTTACTCAGCCATTCGGGCACCAGCGCGCTCGTCATGGCGCTCGGCGCCGCGGGCGTGGGCCCTGGCGATGAAGTGATCGTGCCGGCTTATACTTTCGTCGCGACGCCTCAGGCCGTTCTAGCCACTGGGGCGCGGCCTATCTTCGCCGATGTCGATCCTATCAGCGGTAACATCTCGCCAGCCGAGGTCGAGCGTTGGATCAATAAATCGACGAAAGCAGTGTTAGTGGTTCATGTGCACGGCTGCCCCGTCGATCTCACCGCGCTCGGCGAGCTCTGTCGAAAGCACAAGCTCGCCCTGCTTGAAGACGCGGCCCAAGCCCATGGCGCCAAGTACCAGGACCGCCCGGTGGGAGCCCTCTTCGACGGCGGAGCTTTTTCCCTCCAATCGAGCAAAAACCTCGGCGCTGGAGAGGGCGGCGTTTACGTCACAAATGATCTCGCACACGCCGAGCTAGCTAACCAGATCCGCAACTTTGGGCACGATCTGAGTTTGGGCGAAGCAAAAAATAACGACCTGCGGCGCCCGCTCGACGGCTGGCGTGGGCTCAATAGCGGCCGCATAGGCTCCATGTATCGCGGCAACGAAATGATGGCGGCACTCGCTTCGGCGCTCCTCAAAAAGCTCCCCGAACGCACCCGCCTTTGCCAAGAGAACGCCGCTCGCCTCAGTCGACGACTCGAGAAACTCGACGGAATCCTGCCGCCCGTGATTCCGAGCGACCGCACCAGCGCCTTCCACAAGTTCCGCGTGCGCTTTGACGCCGAAGCGGCGGGCCTCGGCGCCTACCGCCCCGTTGAAGTGCGCGACGCGCTACTCTCAGCGCTCAAGGCGACTGGCTTCGAGGCCACTCTTTGGGAGCGCGAACCTCAAACTCATCATCGAATTTTCTCGGAGGCGACGGGGCTGCCCGAACACGTCCTAGCCAACTACCGTTCGAGCTTCCCGCGAACTCAAGCTCTCCTAGACAGCTCGTTCTTGCTCTTCACGCAGTCTTGCCCGCTCATCGCGCAAAACCCCGAAACAGTAGACGCCTATGCCGACGCTTTCGAGAAGCTGTGGACCGAACGCAAGGCCATCTTGAAGGCTAGCCTGGGTCGGTAGGTAGCCGTCCGGATGCCCCATGCTCGTCGCCTAGACGCAGCTTTGCTCAGCAACGCGGCTTTGCTCAGCAATGCAGTGACTAGGCGAGGCACGGCTTGCTAGCCGAGCCATGCCACCCTGAACGAGGCTCGAACGCGCCGAGACTCAGGGGCGCTTCTTTGGTTCAGGCAAGTCGACCGCTCCTGACTTGAGCGAGTCAACAATGAGCGCGTTCAGCTTTGCGTCTAAATCAACGCACTTCTTTGAGACCTCGCCGCTGTAGGCGCCTTTGCATTCGCGCTTTCGCGCCACGTAGGCGTCAAAAATCTTGGTGTTGGCTTTGAGCACGTCTTGAACGTCTTCACCTAAGTATCGCCATTGCAAGCTTGCATACTTGGCCTTGGGGGGAAGGTTCAACGTTAGCTCCGTAGAGTCGAGCGTCACGCACGAGCCATCGACGCGCAGCGCCTCGTAGCTGGCGTCAGCGCCGCTCACCTGAATGCCGCTGCTACTCGCTTTGCGCTCGATCAGCACAATAACTTCTTCGTCAAAAGCGAGCCACTCGTCTCCACTCGTAACGCCACCTGAGGCATTTACGGCTTTGGTCTTGCGCGTGAGGTATCCGTGAGCAAACGGTGAGGCTTTACGAAACAGGTACAGGGCCACGTCTGGATAGACCGCCGAGCAAAGCTTCTTCACCCATGCAGAATCAGCCGTGCACGTTCCACCGGACTTCGCGCACGCTTGGGGAATCGCGGCAGGGCCCGTCGCTTCGACCACCGACTCGGGAGGAAGCTCTGCTTCGGCCACCGGGGCGCTCTCTACGGGAGCTAGCGGCGCCTCTGCCGACGGTTTCGTTCCGCCGCAAGCGAGGCCCAAAAAGGCCGCCAAAAGCGCGCCAAGCGCAACTTCAAACGGTCGCAGCCGACGAGGCTGACCTGCCCTGCGGGCATATCGATTGAGCTTGTGTGGCTCTCGCACAAACAGTGGCCTTTGCAGAAACAGCTCCTTTTGCATGAACGCGACTATGAGGCGGGAAGCAGAACGCCCTGTCAAGTCGGGTTCCACCCATGCCAATTCCGCCTCCGAGCAACCGCCCAGACGCGAGCAGGCTATTCGACGGTGACGGTCTTGGCCAGGTTCCGCGGCTGATCGACGTCGGTGCCCTTCAGGTCTGCGATGTAATACGCGAGGAGTTGCAGCGGGACCGTCAGCAGCAACGGTGTGAGCGCATCATGAGTCTTAGGAACATAGAGCACGTCCGGCGTCAGCGAAGCCACTCGGGTGTCGCCTTCGCTGGCAATGGCGATAACGCGACCATCTCGGGCTCTCACCTCTTGCAGATTACTCAAGGTTTTTTCGTAGTTGTGGTCCTGAGGTACGAGCACCACCACCGGCATTTTTTCGTCGATGAGCGCAATTGGACCATGCTTCATCTCTCCCGCTGCGTAGCCTTCGGCGTGAGCGTAGGAGATCTCCTTGAGCTTGAGCGCACCCTCTAGAGCGATCGGATAGGAAAGGCCCCGACCCAAAAACAACATATGGGCCGCTTGATGCCAGCGCCGCGCAACCTCGAGCACCTCGCTGTGTCGCTCCAGAGTTCGCCGCATTTGGCCGGGCAACCCCAAAAGCTCTTGCTGTAGCTCGCTCACGCGCTGCGGCGCGAGAGTTCTGCGCTGACGACCCAGCTCAATAGCTAGCATCAGCATCAAGACGAGCTGCGTCGTAAACGCCTTGGTCGAGGCCACTCCAATTTCGGGGCCGGCGTGAGTGTAGAAAGCGCCGTGGCAAGCGCGCGCGATGGCGCTGTCGAGCACGTTAGTAAGCGCTAGCACCGTAGCGCCATGCCTCTTCGCTTCCTCGAGTGCGTGAAGCGTGTCGATGGTTTCGCCCGACTGACTGACGGCGACCACGAGATCGCCCGAGTCGAACACTGGTTCGCGGTAGCGCACTTCGCTACCGAGCTCGGCCCAGGCCGGGATGCGAGCATACTTTTCGATGAGCTGCCGCCCGACCAAGCTGGCGTGAAAGCTCGTGCCGCACGCCAAGAACACCACTCGCTTGAGCGCTAGACGGGATAGGTCGAGGCCGAGTTCGTTCGGCGCAAGCGCGCCGTCTTCGAGTTGAAAACGGCCGCGCAGAGTATCTTCGATGGCCCGGGGCTGCTCGAAAATCTCCTTCAACATGAAGTGCTTGAAGCCACCCTTTTCGGCCTGAACGGGGCTCCAATCGACGCGCTTGGGCGCGCGGGTGACGGGCGTGCCGTCGAGCTTTTCAATCTCTACGCCCGAGGTGCGCAAGGTCGCTATTTCACCGTCTTCAAGGAAGAGCACAGTGCGGGTGCAGGACAAGAGCGCCGGAATATCCGACGCGGCGAGCATTTCTCCATCTCCAATCCCCAGCACGAGCGGTGAAGCGCTCTTGGCAACGAGTAGCATATGGGGAGTGCGCTCCGACACCACACCGAGGGCATACGAGCCACGAATTTGCGATAGCGCCGCCCGGAAAGCCGCCCGGAGCGCCTGCTCAGGGTCACCTGCCACGTCAACCTGGAACGAGCGGTGGATGAGGTGGGCGACGATCTCTGTGTCGGTGTCGCTCTTGAACTCAACGCCCTCACTAATGAGTTGCTCCTTCAGCTCCAAATGGTTCTCAATGATACCATTGTGAACTACGGCTACCCCACCCGAACGATGTGGATGCGCGTTAGCCTCCGATGGCCTTCCGTGCGTAGCCCAGCGCGTATGACCGAGCCCAATGCTCCCAGGCAATTCGACGGCCGAGATAGCCTGCGCCAAGTTGTCGAGCTTCCCCACGGCCCGCACGATGGTCAGACTCGTTTGCCCTGCTTCGTCGTGGTCGAGGACAGCCAGACCAGCCGAATCGTAGCCCCGATATTCGAGCCTCCTGAGTGCATCCAAGACCAGCGGCGCCGAAGCCCTAAGCCCTACATATCCAACGATCCCACACATACCGTTGCTCGCGATGATAGACGCTCAAGGCCGGTAGGATAGCCCTAACCGTTCTTGGTCAGGAGAGTCCCATAGAGTGCGATCGTCTCCTCGGCGATAGTCTTCCAGCTAAATTTCTCGAGGACACGCTGGCGACCCGCCGCACCCATGTTGTGAGCTTGGCTGGGGTTTGTGGCGACCTCGTTCACACGGTTGGCGAAATCTCGGGCAAACTTGTCGGCATCGAGTGGGTTTCCAGCCGCGTCATGGTCAAAATGCACCAGCCGGCCCGTCTCGCCTTCGACGACCACCTCGGGAATGCCACCGACCGCCGAAGCTACCACCGCCGTACCGGTGCCCATGGCTTCAACATTAACTATACCAAATGGCTCATAAATACTGGGGCACACGAACACGGTCGAGGCGCTCAAGAGCGGTACCAACTCGTTGCGGGCGAGCATCTGTCTCACCCAAACCACTCCCGACCGCCTTTGCATCAACTCATTCACGCGGCCGGCCACTTCAGCCTCAATCTCTGGCGTATCTGGCGCGCCCGCACAAAGCAGGAGTTGGATTTCGGGATCCAAGTGCGCAGCCGCATCGAGCAGATGAACAACGCCTTTTTGGCGAGTAATGCGGCCGACGAAGATGGCCACGGGCCGCGCAGGATCTAAGCCCAGCTTGCGTAGAGCTTCCTTGCCATCCCTCGGCGCGTATTCCTCTGTATCGATGCCGTTATAGATGACGCTCACCTTGTCCGGAGAGACCTCTGGATAGGCAGCCAGAATATCTGCGCGCATGCCCGCGCTGACGGCGATAATGCGATCTGCGCTCTGCGCCGCTGTTTTTTCCACGAAGCTCGACACGCGATAGCCTCCCGCCAGTTGCTCTGCCTTCCAGGGTCGGAGCGGTTCTAGACTGTGCGAGGTCATCACATGGGGTATCCCAAATGTGAGTTTGGCCAAATGGCCTGCAAAGTTCGCGTACCAAGTGTGGCTGTGACAAAGCTGAAAGTCGGCCAGCTCCGCGGTCATCTGCAGATTCACTGCCAGCGTCTTCAGCGCGGCTCGGTGAGGCTCAGGTCCGTCGAGCGCATCCCAAAACTCAAACGACCGGTGAACCAGCGCGTCCGTTCGCGCTTTGCCAAAGCAAAGCACCGAAACGTCGATCTTTCGCGCTAGCTCTCGGCATAGGTACTCAACGTGAACGCCCGCGCCCCCGTACACCTCGGGGGGATACTCGCGAGAAAGCAAGGCAACCCTCATAGGCCCCCCTCATACCCCGGCTTCTGCTCGCCGCCCACGCCTGCTCGAACCGAGGGCCGGATAGCCGGCCCAAGTCGATGGCTTATGGCATGGGGATGGGGTCACCCTTGCCGATTACCACCACCCCTTGCTCAGAAATTGTAAAGCCGCGTGCCCGATCTTCCTCGAGATCGACGCCGATCCGACAGCCGGGCGGGACCTTCACGTTCTTGTCGATGATGGCCTTCCTGATGATGGCGCCGCGCCCAACGTCGACTCCAGACATCAAGACCGAACCCTGGATCACAGCGCCAGAATGAACGTGCACGCCGGAGGACAACACCGAGCCACGCACGGTACCACCCGAAAGGATCACTCCCGCGCAGACCATCGAATCGAGCGCCGTTCCGCGTCTGCCATCTTCGTCGAAGACGAACTTAGCGGGCGGCAACACGCTGATGCCCGAATGGATCGGCCATTCCAGGTTGTAGAGGTTAAAGATGGGATGAACGCTGATGAGGTCCATCTGAGCCTCGTAGTAGGAGTCGAGCGTCCCTACGTCTCGCCAATAGCCCGCGTCGCGACTGGTCGCGCCGGGTAACTTATTGCCAGAGAAATCGTAAACCCAAGCCTGGCCGCTCCGCACCAGGTTGGTCACAATGTTGCCACCCATGTCGTGCTCGCTCGACTGATCGAGTGCGTCTTGTTGCACCGCGCTGACCAGCGTTTTTGCCGAGAATACGTAGTTCCCCATCGAAGCCAGGACTTCATCGGGGCTGTCGGTGAGGCCGGTCACTTCCTTCGGTTTCTCGTGAAAATCGTGGATTCTGCCGTCTTGGTCGGCATCGAGGACCCCGAAGCGAAAGGCCTCGTTTCGCGGCACCCGAATGGCTGCGACCGTCACTCCAGCACCGGACGCGATGTGCTGTTCGACCATCTGGCTCGGGTCCATGCGATAGATGTGATCGGAGCCGAACACGCAAATGTAGTCGGGGCTCTCGTCTTGAATCAAATTCAGATTTTGAAAAATGGCGTCGGCCGACCCTTCAAACCAGCGCTTCCCGTGCCGCATCTGCGCCGGAACCGTCATCACATAATTGTTAAATATTGGTGATAGACGCCAGGTTTGCGCGATATGCCGATCTAACGAATGACTCTTGTATTGAGTGAGCACCGCTATCCGCCGATAGCCGCCGTTCACGAGGTTCGAGAGCGCAAAGTCAACGAGTCGATAGTTTCCACCAAACGGAACGGCCGGCTTGGCCCGATCTCGAGTCAGCGGCCAAAGTCGTCGCCCTTCTCCTCCCGCCAACACAACACCCAGCACATGAGGCTGCTTCGCCATAGGACAACCATCGTGGCAAAGGCTTGATGGTTTCCACAAGGAAATCGTCTAGAGTCGCCAATTCCTTTCGCCGCCTGCCGCGAAGGGGAGGCGCGCCCAATCAGGATCGCCCGTGTTCCGGTCGAGCCCCGGCCCAACGCGTAGGCCGCAATCCGCCGAGAAATGGACCCACGCGGGGCGAGCTTCAGCCGTTCAAGGCCTCGGAACCGCCAATGATCTCCATCAACTCGGTTGTAATCGCGGCCTGACGGGCGCGGTTATACTCAAGTGTAAGTTGGGCGATCATCTCGCTGGCGTTCTTAGTGGCAGAATCCATTGCCGTCATACGGGCCCCGAGTTCGGAGGCCATCGACTCAAAAAGAGCCCGCAAAATGGTCACTTCGATATACATCGGGACAAGGACCTCAAGCAGGAGGTCTCGGTTGGGCTCGATGAGATAATCAACAGCAGGTTCGGCCCCAGCTTTGTCGCCCGGCTGTTCACCGGGCTGGCCGCTCAACTTCACGCCAGGCACAGCCGAACCTTCGACTACGGGCAAGAGCGGTTGAACCTGCACGATTTGCGTCATCGCGCTCTTGAACTCGCTGTAGACGAGATGAATCGCGTCTACTTCGGTTTCCAGGAATGGCCGAAGCACGACCCGCGCCACTCTTCGGGCGCTTTCAAGATCCAGTTTGTCCCAAAGGCCGTGAAAGTGCTCTTTCACGGGCACATTACGACGCGCAAAGAACTCCTTGGCCTTGCGCCCGATGGTGAAGAGCTCCACCTGCTTGCCCTGCGACTGATACTCCTGACGCAGCGCGTCGGCTCGGCGCAGAATGCTGGAGTTGAACGCACCGCACAGGCCGCGATCGCTCGTCAAAACGAGGAGGGCGATCTTCTTCTCGCCGCGGCGGGCCAAAAACGGATGAACTTGGCTGTCGTCACCTAGTTGCCCACTTGAGGCTTTGACGAGCGTCTGCAACACGCGCTCGGTTTCTAACGCGTAGGGGCGCATAGCTTGGATGCGACTCTGCGCGCGGTTCAATCGCGCAGCGGCCACCATCTTCATGGCGCGCGTGATCTTCTGCGTGTTTTTGACGGTAGCGATCCGCGTTCGGATTTCTTTTTGGTTAGCCATGAAACGCGCTCCGGGAGCTCTCTAGGGGGGCCGACTCGAACGGGAACCGGCCTTACGCCTCGGTCTCTTGGTACTTCTTGGCGAATGCCTTGAGCGTCGCGCTCAATTTCTCGCCCAGTTCCTTAGAGATCTCGCGCTTCTCGCGAATTTCTTGCAGAATTTCTGGGAATTTCTCGTCCAGGTGGGCGTGGAAATCGAGCTCGAACTCCCCGATTCGGTTGAGGGGAACCTTGTCGACAAAACCCTGTGTCCCGGCAAAGACCGTGACTACCTGCTTCTCCACGCTCAGAGGCACGTACTGACCCTGCTTCAAGAGCTCAACCAAGCGCGCACCTCGCTCGAGCTGAGCACGGGTCGCGGCGTCGAGATCGCTAGCAAATTGAGAGAAGGCTGCCTTCTCTCGGTACTGCGCTAGGTCAAGGCGAAGAGTACCCGAGAGCTTCTTCATGGCCTTGATTTGCGCGTTGCCTCCTACGCGCGACACAGAAATGCCGACGTTGATGGCGGGCCGCACACCCGAGTAGAAGAGGTCGCTCTCGAGAAAGATCTGACCGTCGGTGATTGAGATCACGTTGGTGGGGATGTAGGCCGAGACGTCTCCTGCTTGGGTCTCGATGATGGGCAGCGCTGTAAGCGAGCCGCCAGAATAGGGATCCTTTTTGGCAACGAGCCCAGCTTCACCGAGCGCTTTGGCCGCAGCCTCGGCGTGGTGCTTGCCCTCTTCACCCAGATGAACCTTGCCGTCTTTGCCTACGAATTTCTCGTCTCCAGCGGGGACCTCTTGGCCCTCACTGACCACGTACCAGCGCTCTGCCAATTTAGCGGCGCGCTCGAGCAAACGGGAGTGGATATAGAAAACGTCTCCGGGGTAGGCCTCACGACCGGGAGGACGACGCAAGAGAAGCGACATCTGACGATAAGCAACGGCTTGCTTGGAGAGATCGTCGTAGATGCAGAGAGCATGGCGACCTGTGTCTCGGAAATATTCGGCGATCGTCACGCCGGTGTAAGGCGCGAGGAACTGCAGCGGTGCCGTCTCGGTCGCGGTAGCTACGACGATCGTCGTGTACTCGAGCGCATCATGTTGACGGAGCTTCTCTACCACCTGAGCGACGGTCGAGGCCTTTTGACCAATAGCGACATAGACGCAAAAAACGCCTTTGCCCTTCTGATTGATGATGGTGTCGAGAGCAACCGCCGTCTTACCCGTTTGACGATCTCCGATAATCAGTTCGCGCTGGCCGCGACCGATCGGGATCATGGCATCGATAGCCTTGAGCCCCGTTTGCAAAGGCTCCTTGACTGGCTGTCGCGCGATGATGCCGGGCGCCTTGAGTTCGACGCGGCGCGTCAGGTTCGTAGCTAGCGGACCTTTGCCATCGATCGGTTGACCAAGTGCATTGACCACACGCCCACCCAAGGCGTCGCCCACAGGCACGTCAGCGATGCGGCCCGTACGACGAACCGTGTCACCCTCGCGTACGCTGGTGGCGTCACCGAGTACGGCAATGCCTACGTTGTCTTGTTCGAGGTTCAAGACGAGACCGAACACGTCTCCGGTAAACTGGACGAGCTCCCCCGCCATAACCCCCTCAAGACCGTGCACGCGGGTGATACCATCACCCGAGGTCAGGACGGTGCCCGATTCAGAGACCGAAGCTGTGGTATCGAAATTCTCGATTTGCTTCTTGATGATGGAGGCGATCTCGTCGACGCGAAGCTGCATGACTATTTACTCATTCAATGGGGATGGTCGTTGGGCGCGGCCACTTAGGACCGCAAGAACACTAAATTTAGGCTGACGCTTCGGCTGCCAAAGAACCGACGGAGGCAAGGAGCTCGCGTTCGATGCGTTCGAGCTGGCCGCGTACACTTTGATCGATGGTACGGCCATCGACGCGCGCGATAGCGCCCCCGACCAGGCTCGGATCGAGCTTGCGTTCAAGGACTACGCGCTTGCCGGCCCCGCCGGCGGCCGACGTGGCAAGGCTCTGCTCGAGGCCCACATAAAACGCGTCGGGCATCGGAACGGCCGTCACGACTTCACCGCGGATCACGCCGGAGGCCGTGTCCACCAGCGCGCGCAAAGCATGAGCCGCTTCGCTCAAGGCCGAGATACGTCCGCGGCGGAGCATCACAAGCAGGCTGCGACGAGACAAGTCCGAGCCACCGAGCGCCGAAATGATTGAGCTCAAAAGGGCCTCTCGACGTTCGATGGGTAACACCGGATTGGAGAGTACCGAACGCAGCTCGGAGCTCATCTGATAAGCGGCGGCCGCTTTTTCTAAGAGCTGCGAAAAGCTTTCGCTTTCGCTCGTCTTGCCGACGACATCAAAAAAAGCCTGCGCGTAGCGCTCTCCCACTGCCACGTTGCTCATAGGTTCGCTCCCCGTGCGCGAGCAGCTTCACTCAACATCTCGCCGTACCGGGATTGATCACGATCCTGAATGTTGCGCTGAATGGCTTCTTCGGCCCCGCGCACCGACTCGGATACAATCTTCTTGAGCATGGCTTCGCGTCGCAGCCTAAACTCGCGATCGACTCGCTGCCGCGCATCGGCCAACAGGGCCTCGCTACTAGCGCGAGCCTCTCCAAGCACTCGTGTTCGCTCCAAAGCGACGATCTCACCCATCGCCGCTTCAATCTCTTTACCTTCAGCGTCAGCTTGGTCGAGCTTCTGCTGATAGTGGGCGAGCTGTGCCTCGGCCTCTTCATGCACCTTGGCTGCAGCATCAATATCAGCCGCGAGTCGATTGCGTCGTGAAACGAGGCCCGCGGAAATCTTTGGGCCACCAAATTTAATCAACAGGAAGAACAAGATCGCCGTGTTCGCGAGCAAGGCCACCAAAGGCACAGGCGTCGACTCGGAACGGCCTCCAAAAAGGCCTTCGACCCAATTGATGTCATCGAAGGTGGGCGCAGCGTGACCGTGCCCGCCGTGCGACTTGTTTCCCTGCGCGCCATGACCCTGCGCGCCATGACCCTGCGCGCCATGACTCTGCGCGCCATGACTCTGCGCGCCATGATCCTGCGCGCCATGATGGTGATCGGCATGACCCTGCACGCCATGATGGTGATCGGCATGACCCTGCGCGCCATGACCGTGATCGGCTTCGTGCGAGACGACCTGGTGAGCGTGTTCGTTTGGCTCCGCCGAAAGCGCCCCAGTCGCGACCGATAAGCTCAGGGGCAGGCCCAGAGCAGCACCTCGAAGATGCAGTAGCGTGAACTTCACGACCCCACCTCGCGTCCCAAGATGCGGGCACCGATCTGTCGGACTAATTCGGGGCGATTCCCCTCGAGGTCGCGCTCGATCGTCGAGAGTTCATTCTCGATACGAACCAAGCCCGCTGCAAAAAGCGCGTCCGCTTCTTGGCGGCCTTGCTTCAAGATCTCGGCTTCTAGGGCGCTCGTTTCGCGGCGACTTTGGTCCCGAAGAGCATGAGCCCGCCCACGAGCCTCACCCACATGCTCTTCGTATTGGGTGAGCAGCTCAGCCGCCCGCTCTTGGAGGCTACGTGCATCTGCCCAGGCCCCGAGGGTGCTAGCCTCGCGCGCTGCAAACAGAGCCAACATGGGATCGAAGAGCAGTGGCTTGAGCACAAGGATCAACCCCGCAAACAGCACCACTTGAATGAAGGCGCTCTTATCGAAGTCGACAGTGATACTGAGAAGGAGGGATCGCATGGACAAGGGACTCTCGAATGCGAGACATCTCACATCAGTCGCATTGCGCCTGAAGTGAGGACCACCATCACCTTCGGGGGCCCGGACGCGAACTCAAAGAGTCTGACCGAGTCGCCCAAGAAGGCTTGAGTGCGGCGGCCTAGTACCACTCGGGTGGGGGCCTGTAAACAGCGTCTCTACCCCGATTGCGACAGAAAAACGGGCCTCTCGAGGCTATTTTGGGGCAGCGTCCGTTGCGAGTGGATTCGGTTTCAGAACAGCGTCGAACTGTCGTCTGCCGGTGATCGAATCGACGCCCAGCTTGGGTCGAGAAGGTGTTCAAGTCGTTGATTAGAGCGCTCTTGGACCGCCCGTGGGGTGAACCACTCTGGGCGAAGCGGATAGAGATTCTGTTCAGGGAGCTGCCTCCACAATTCTAAGAAGGGCTCCATCGCGAAGGCGCGGCGCCCAAGCTCCCGGTGAGGGACTTGAAGTAGAGGCTCGTCCACACCCTGCCCCGCCCAAAGCACATCTATGTCGAGGGTGCGCTGGCCCCAACGCTCCGCGCGCACGCGACCCTGCTCAGCCTCGATACGTTGCGCACGTTCCAAAATCGTCATGAGCGGCAAGTGCGTTCGGCACAAGACCGCGGCATTGAGAAAGTCGGGCTGCTCGGGACCAATCGGCGCGCTCTTAAATAGGCTCGAGACCACCAACTCCACGCTAAGTAGTTCCTGAAGTCGCAGTACCGCGTATTTCATCGTGCCGATACGGTCACCCAGGTTGGAGCCGAGTCCCAAAATGACGGGTGGAGCAAGGAGGGGGGGTGGCGACATGGGGATCTCTTCGGGGTGGACCGGCTCGGCTAGCGCACCTTGGCTTGGCTAGCGCACCTTGGTTTGGCTAGCGCACCTGGCTCGGCTAGCGAACTCGGCCCGCGCATTGCCATGTATTTCTTAGCTGAAGGCGGCTGTGATAGCCTGAACTACCCCGTGAACAGAAAGTGGCTGGATGACAGGTGGTGAATGGGCCTTCGTATTGACCCTCACCGGGCTGATCGTACTAGCCACCTGGCTAAGGTCCGATTGAGGCTACGTGACACGAGGGAACGAGGCATCGCGTGGTCGACGCTGAGAAGATAACTCTAGCACCCGAGTCTCCGCGCTCGACGCGAGAGGTCTTCATCTGCGACCCGTCGGCAGAAGCGGATCGCTTGCAGGCCAACCTGCGGGCTCGCGGTTACCCGGTGGTCGATGTTCCGCTCGGGCTCTTGAGTTCGCGAATCCGCTACGAACAACCCGACGTCATCGTCCTCGACGCAGACGCACCTGACGCAGCGTCCATTTTGCGCGATACGCTCGACGCGAGCCACGGTGAACTTCAATTCGTGTTGCTCGGCGAGACGACCGATCAACTGACGGCGCTCGCCCTACTCTTTCCGAACAAGACCTTAGCGTTCTCAAGGCCCGTCGATGTCGACCAGGTGGCGCTCAGCGTCGCCAACCTACTCGGGCCCCCGCTGCAAACCCCTCAACGCTCCCGTGCGCCAAGGCCGCCCGTCTTGATGGCCGCATCCCGACGACCGGTGAGGGTGGATTCAGTCTCGATTCCGCCGGCAAAGTCTGCGGATTCGCGGCCGGTAACCGAGGTCCCCCCGGCGCTGACCCCGAGCCTGCCCCCCCTTTCGACTCCCTCGGGGCCTCCGACACTTGGTGTTCGTTCCCGTCCCCCGCTTTCCTCGAATCGGCAAACCGAACGCGCCTTTGGTCTGAGCGCGGAAACGCGAGCCATTCTCGAACAAGGGCGGCGCAAGATTCGTCTGACTGACGCAGAACCGGCTCGACCGTATCGCCTGGGCTCGTCAGCGGACGCCGAAGTCGAGACGGGGTCGCCCTTTCTCGACGCACTCGGCGCCCCGCTCGAGACAGACGAAGATGCTCCGAGTTTTCCTCCGGAATTGCACGACTCAACTGGAACGGAGCCTCGGCTCGAGGGTCCGTCCGACGGCGTCTCCGGGCCAGCACACGTCGTCGAAGCCCCGCTGATCGATATGCACGCCTTCGGTGAACTTGACGAGTTTGAACTCGAGGAGTCCACGAACCCTGGCGGCAAACGTCTACGCGAGCACATGCGCCAGGCCGCGTTCGCTCCTACGTCGTCGAGCGCTAGTTTCGACGATTTACCGCCTTCTTCTCGAGACCCCACTGGCGTGGTCTTCGAGGTTCCCCCGTCCATCCCCCTTCACCAAGCCGGCTCAGCTCGAACCCCTGAGTCGGAACCCCCGATCACGATCGCTGAGCGCAAGGCGGCATCGGCGAGCGCTCCCCCGGTAGAACCGCCGCGGAGAACCCTGGCTCGAGCCATCGCAGCACGAGCCAGCGTTGTTCTCGTTCAACAAGCCGCGCGAGGACTGCGTCGCCTGGTGTTACGGGACGGCGATCTAGTTTCTGTTACCTCGAGCTCCGATTTAGAGTCTCTCGTTCGGTATCTTGAGGGACAAGGTCGGTTGACGCAGCCAACTGCGGAGAAGCTGCGCAACATACCCGCCCCACCGCGGCAAGCAGGGGCCGCGTTGGTGGCAGCAGGTGCACTCGCTCATGAAGAGCTACTACCTACACTGACGGCCTATTCGAAATGGCTAGCGACACGCATCCTGCAAACGCCTGAACCGATTCTTACCGAAGCCGATCCGGCTCAACGACTCCTCGATGAACCCGACGTCTTTGGTGGGCGCGCGGGCGCCGAGGTCTACCTCGGCATCCTCAATGCCGCCGTCCAACCTGAACAGGCCTTCCATGATCTAGGCCGCGGCGCGCTCAGCCTCGGTCCTGGAGCTCAAAAACAGATCATCGCCGAGGCGGGTCTAGACCCCACCGCGCTGTACCGAATTTGGAGCGCAGACGACCTCGTTCAGCTAAACCGCACCGACAAAGGTCGCCTTGTTCAACTGGCTGGCTTGGTCGAGCTCGGCGCCCTGCAAACCGGTGTGCCACTCGAAGTTCCAGAGAATCAGGCCATCCTGCACGTCGCGCCTGAGCCAAAACTCAATATTCGTGCTTTCGACGAGCAATTGGAGGCACGCCTGCGACTGAGCCGGAGCGGTGACTATTTTCGAATCTTGGGGCTCGATTGGCACGCCACAAGTTATGAGATTGAGAGAGCGCGCAAGGCGATCCAGAATGACTTCGCTCGTGAGCGGATACCCGCCAGTCAGGCGCATCGCTTAGCAGACATTGAGGAGCTGCTCGCTATGGTAGACGAGGCCTATCGCGTTCTAATTCAAGACGAACGGCGAAAGCGTTACCAGAGAGCGCTCGAACGACAGAAACGCGTCAGCTCCGGCTAACGGAGGTGACACGCTGTGCGCTTTGCCGCTTACTCAGCCGCAACCGACGAGCCGCTCCGAATCCTGACGATAAGCTGGCCCGCCTCCGCATCGACCTCGTAGGTTGACCCCGATTGCACACGCCCCGCAAGGATCGCCTCGGCTAGTGGCGCTTCCACTTCTCGCGCCAACTGTCGCCGCAATGGCCTAGCGCCTAATCCCGGCTCGTACCCTCCTCTATCTAGAAGTAGGGCCAAAGCGCCATCTGTGAGGCTGAGATGAATACCTCGACTCTCGAATACCTCAGAAGAAAGGTTTTGGGCAATGAGTCGTCCGATGCGTTGCACCGAATCCCGCGTCAGCGGTGAATAAACGAGCACTTCATCGATGCGATTGTAGAGCTCTGGCAAGAGCGCGCGCCGGGCTACAGCGACGACCCTCTCGCGAAGCTCTGCGTTCTCGTCCCCCTCGCTGGCTCGAAACCCGACCTTCTTCGAACCGCCGCTCTCTGCTTCTCGGGCCCCGAGGTTCGATGTGAGAACAATAACGGTATTGGTGAAGTCAACCGTTCGACCGCGGCTATCGGTCATGCGGCCTTCGTCGAAGACGGCGAGGAATGCCGTGAGCACATCGCCGTGGGCCTTCTCGATTTCATCAAGCAAGATCACTTGGTAAGGCCTCTGCCTTACGGCTTCGGTCAGTTGCCCGCCCGCGTCATGCCCGACATAACCAGGGGGCGCGCCGATCAGCTTGGCAACAGCATGAGCTTCGCTGAGCTCGGCCATGTCGACGCGGGTCATAGCGTTTTCATTCTGGAACATGACCTCCGCGATAGCCTTGGCCGTCTCCGTTTTTCCGACCCCGGTAGGACCAAGCAAGAGGAAGGTCCCGATGGGGCGCTTTTGCCCCAAACCCGCGGCGTTTCTTCTCAAAATTCTGGCTATTTTTCCGAGTTCGACTTCATGCCCCACCACGCGTCGCGCAAAGGCTTGCTCGAGATTGAGCATGCGCTCGGCATCGGATTCGAGCAGTCGTTCGATAGGCATAGACGCCTGCGCGGCGACGACCTCAGCGACGGCGCTAGAGTCGACGAGGCGGAGTCCTCGACGACCAGCTCGGGCGCCAGCAAGGTCTAGGATACTCAGCGCCTTGTCGGGCAAGGCGCGACCCATGAGGTACCGTACAGACCAAGCAATAGAGAGCGCCACGGCCTCTTCGTCGTACGCAAGTGCGTGGTGCCTTTCGAGGCGCTCCAGGGCCGAAGAGACCATGAGGTAGCCGTCTTCCCGAGAAGGCTCATCAATCGCTACTGCCGTCAGCCGACGGAGCAGGGTCGGATCTCGCTCCACCATGCGTCGATACTCTTCGGGTGTGGCCGAGCCGATGATCACGAACTCGCTACGCGTAAGCGAGAGCTTGAGTTCGCTGGCAATTTCTTCGGCTGCTTCGCCCGAAAACAAGCGATAAACATCGTCGAAGAACAACACCACGCGGCCCTCGGCTTCGAGCACTTCCTTCTTCAGGAGTCCAAAGCGATGAGCCAACGCTCCACGAACGCCCGTGCCCGAAACTAGCTCAGAGATGGGAATCTCAATGAGGATACGGTCATCTCGCGACGGGCCACCTTTCGTGCCTGCGATGCGGGTCGCGAGGGCCCGCACCATGCTCGTTTTGCCGACCCCAGGGGGCCCGACCAGGCAGGGGCTATTGGCATCGCGCTTAGCGAGGATATCTAGAATTTGGTCAACTTCAGCCTCGCGACAAGTGACCGGATCGAGTTCACCTTGCTCGGCTAGTTCCGTCCAATTGCGACCCAAACTCGAGAGGATGGGGAAGCGCTGTTTGGTCAACGAAAAGCGCCCCGACGGCGAGCTAGCCTTAGCACTTTCAGCCGGCTGGATCGGCTCCGGCTCAGGACCTTGGGGCGAACTCCGACGCGAAGGAACGTTCGAGGATGGCCCAATCGCGCGCCGCATGGGCACACCGATACGAGCCAGCTCGGGGGAAAAAAGCGGAACAGGTTCACCTGCGGGTCGAACCCCCACCTCCCCGCTGACGAGTTCACGCACCTGGGTCGCGATGGAGCGGGCCGGACGCCGATTCGGCTCGGCACTTCCTAGCGCCTTCTCGACGTTATCGAGAGATTCGAGCTCAGCCTTCCTCCGCATCGGCAAGCCTTGGAGCGCTTGGATAGCCGCACTCCTGAGCGCCGAGATCTCCACGTTCAGCTCGAGCAGGACCTTATGGGCCATCAAGCGTGAATCGTTCAGGACGACAAGCAACGCATCTCCGGCCTCCGGCGTCGAGCGACCGAAACGGCGCGCTGAATCGCGCACCCGGCGCGACAGCTCAATCAGGTTATCGGTGCCACGAGCCTCTTTCCGCTCCCACACGTCCAGAAGGCGGCGCGGCAAGACCCCCCGCTCTTGAAGGAGCTCGGCCGCTGCGCCGCCGCTGCCAGCGATGGCGACCAACAAATGGAGCGAATGGGGAGCCTCGTTTCGACGCCTCGCGAGAGCTTCAGCCTGCTCAAGCACTCTCGAAAAGGGCAAGTCGGTCGAGGCTGTCATCGGCCCCTGGCGTGCCAGAGGGTGAGAAATCTGGGCAACTTTTCAAGTATTTATAGAAGTACTGGAAGCGGGACCGTTGCGAAAGCGCCTCTGTCGTGCCGCCGAGCACGCTCGGGATCGCCCTCGGGGGCCTGTGTCCCGTTGTAAGGGCAAATTCAGCGGGGTATGGTAGAATCAGAACTCGGGGTGTTGGAACAAATATTTCGCCTGTCTCACCAAGGGGCCGAAGTGAGCTTCGACGCACGCTTCGCGCCTATCTACGTCACCCAATTTCGCGGGAGCGCTACCTTGGAGTCGGCCCAGTGGCTCGACCAAACCGCCGCCCCCATTTTCGCCCAGGCGATAGCCAACAAAAAGCCAGTCTTTTACATTGTCGACGCACAAGGCATGCGGTCGCCCCCCGCAACGGTGCGCCGCTATTGGGCAGAGACCATAGAGAGCAAGCGAGCTCAGATGTCTCAGATGCTGGGCACGATCGTCGTCCTTGATAACGCAGTCTTGCGCGGAGCCTTAACGGCTATCAACTGGCTCACAGGTCGGGGAAACGCTGTCGGCTACGTGGGCACACTGCCGGAGGCAGTGGCCGAGGGCAATCGCCTCTTGATCGAGCGAGGCTTCCCCCCGGCCGACCTGGACGGTACTCGTTACGAACTGCCAAGCCGGACCGCTGCTCGTTAACGGCGTTTAGGGGCCTTGGCCCAAATAGCCGCGTACAGCCGGATGGAGCTGCCTCTGCACGAGCGCCGTCCGCAGCGAGGACCCAGACGCTTCATCGCGAATCTCAGTCGTAGAGCCTGACCGGGTCGCGACGCAGAGTCCGTCCCGAAATACCAACCTGTTTTTCGCCTGCACCGGCACGCGTTCACCTGGGAGCAAAATACCGACCAAATTCAGGGGATCTGCTGCGCTGATCGAAACCAGAGCCCCGTCCTTCTTCGCCGAGCGAACCTTACGTAGCTGAGTCACAGCCTCGGGGAGCGCGTATTGTTCTCCCGCGAACCCGGCCACAAATCGCCCGCCGCGCACTTCGCCTCGGGCCTCGAGCGTCCGATAGCAAGAGAGGAGTTCACGAAAGGGCGGTAATCCCTCCTCGCGTTCGAGGACCTGGCGAAAGACCACGCCCCAGCGCTCAAGAAGCGTGCGTGCTAGGCGTTCGTGTTGGAGGTCCCCCAGCTCTTGACCCGGGTCGACCTCGCCGGCCGCTGAGCCACGTTCTGAGTTCGAGCCAAGGAGCGTCCAGCGTCCAGCGCTCTCAAAAGCATAACGCGGGGGCCTAGCGCCATTCCTTTGCTTCACTCGCTCTGGGGTCAGGAGCGCGCGCAACCCGGAAAAGCTGTCGGAAGTGACCAGGCCGCGGGCTACGAGCTCCGCCAATGCCTGCTCTACTTGAGTGGGCAGAAGGCGAGCCTCCCTGCCGAGGTCTGTGTAAAAGCAGGCGCCGTTTCTTTCTAATACGGTTACGAGGCGTTCGGCGTCGGCTCCGAGTCGACTTGCCCCCTCGCTCGGTGCTGCTGCCTTTCTCCACAGATGAGCTCGCTCACGGAAAGCAATAATGAGAGGCGTCGTTCGCACTGGGCCGCGGCCGGTACCACTCCGAGCTCGACGGAACCACGTGAGCTGCCCCGAGAGGCAAAGTTCGTCGAGCCAGGCTGGATCATAGTCAGCCACGCGCGCGGGGAGAATATCGCCCTCCCATGCAGACGCCGCAGCTTCAAAACCTTCGAGTCGCGACAGCGCAGCTTTGACAGCGGCGCGGCCTGAGCCTCGAGCATCGCCCTCCAGCCCCTGCCACGCGAACAAGAAGCGCACGAAGTCTTGTGCAGAAACGGGCTCGATTTCTGCCCGCAATCTCTCGACGCTCAAGCGATGAATGCGCGAGAGGAGCCTGCGCTCGCACCACTCTTCGCCACCGTGCGCCGCCCGGAACTGGCCGCGAAAGATGGCCCCCGTCGACTCCAGCGCGACCAGACTCGTTAAAACCTCTGATTCGTCGAGGGAGAGTTGCCTGGCCAACTCGAGCGCCACGATGGGGCCCGTGACCGCGAGCCGCGCGCCCAAGATCGAAGTGAGAACCTCTTGTCGCTCAACCTCGATATTCGCCGGTGAAGATAGGCCCAACGATGGATAGAGCTTCGAAAAATCGGGGAGCCGCGCACGGCCAATCCAGAGCTTGCACCCCGGGTCGACCTCAATGGCCCGCCCCGCACACACGAGCTCTTGAAATGGTGAGGAAAGGCCCCACTTCTCGCCTTCCTCGGCCGTCAAGAAACCGTACGTCTCGAGCGCGTCACAGAGTTCGTCTGCGCTCCTGGGAGAAGGCCAAGCTTCCGCGACAACGCGCACGATGGCCTCTGGATTGAGCAGGCTCGTCACCCGTGCGTCGCGAAGATCAAGCCAACGTCGATTCAAGACGGCTTGAACGCGGCGCTCCTCGAGGGGAGCGTCGTCGAGGAACGCGTAGGGTTTTGCCGTCAGCACCGAAGCTGCCAGAGGCGATGGCTCGGTGACGTCGCGGGCGATCAGTTGGATCTCATTCCGCTCGATACGTCCGATCAGTTGAGCGAGTCCTTCGAGGTCTACCGCCTCTGTGATCGCGTCGATGACGGTCTGATTCACCAAGGGGTGGTCTGGCACCTCGCGCTCGCCGTTCAAGTTCTCGGCGCAGGCCACTTGATCCGGAAAGCAGGTGGTCAGTAGATCGTCGGCGTCCATGCGCTGAAAGCGAGGCGGGATGCGCTTTCCACCGCGAAAACGTGGGATGGCGAGCGCCCTTTGTGCGTTCCAGCGAAAACGGGTCGTGAAAAGTGGGGCCACAAGCAGAGCTTGAATCAGCACTTCGCGCAGGCTCGAGGAACGCAGATAGCCGAACACCTCTTCGAGCGGGAAACTGTGGGTAGGACCCAGGGACAGCAAGATGGCATCGTCGTTAGCCGCTGCTTGGAGTTCGAAGTCGAATTTGCGACAGAAGCACTTGCGCAGCGCGAGCCCATAACCACGAAGCAGACGACCGCCGAAGGGCGCATGCAAAACCAAATGCATCGAGCCGACTTCGTCGAAAAAGCGCTCGAGAACGAGCGTATCTTGGGTGGGCAAGGCACCCAAAGCCGTGAGCGAAAGATGAAGGTAAGTCGCAACCTGGGACGCAACGGCGCTTGAGAGCTGGTGCTCGCTTTCGAGCCAACTTTGAGCCAGCTCCGGCCCCCCAGCCCTGAGCTTGTCGCCGAGCTCGATGCGCAAGCCAGCTAAAGCTAGGGAGAGCTCAGATGAACGGGAAGGAGCCTCGCCAAGCCAGAAGGGCAGAGTTGGGGGCGCGCCCCGGGCATCCACGACGCGCACGCGCCCCGGCTCGACGCGCCGAATGGCGTAACTGGCATTGCCCAGTTGGAAGACGTCGCCGGCCATGCTTTCGATGGCGAAGTCTTCATGCACCGAGCCCACCCTGAGCCCCTCGGGTTCGAGCAATACCTCATAGTCTGCGACATCGGGGATGGCCCCACCTGACGTCATGGCCAACAGGCGCGCGCCCCGTCGGGGGCGTACGACCCGCGCGACTTCGTCTCGAAAAATGTGCGCGGCTCGTCGACCGCGGCTCGTCGAGAAGCCTTGAGCTAACATCTCGATCACAGCATCAAATGTAGTCCGCTCCAGGGCTCGATAGGGATAGGCGCCCCGGCACAGGTTGAAGAGCTCCTCTTCCTGCCATTCTCCTTCCGCTGCGACCGCCGCCACAATCTGCTGGGCCAAGATGTCGAGCGGCGCGACCGGCAGGGAAAGCTGCTCCAACTGACCCTTACGAACGGCTTGGCAAAGGGCCACAGACTCTAAGAGCTCGTCCCGGGAAAGCGGAAAAATGCGACCTTTCGGCACGCCCGCTAAGAAGTGGCCCGAACGCCCCACCCGCTGCAAGAACGTCGAGATAGAGCGGGCCCCGCCCACCTGCACTACAAGCTCCACGTCACCAACGTCGATACCGAGCTCAAGTGAGGCCGTGGCGACCAGCGCGCGCAGTTCACCGCTTTTCAGGCGTTGCTCGGCTCTTAAACGGTGCTCGCGCGCGAGCGAACCGTGATGCGCCGTCACGTTGTCGGCACCGAGCCTCTCTCCTAAATGTCGAGCCAATCTCTCGCACAACCGGCGCGTGTTCACGAACACCAGAGTCGTCTTGTGCAGAAGGATCAGCTCGACAATAGAAGCGTAGACCTCTTCCCAAACTTCACCACTCATGACCGCTTCGAGTGGCGAACCAGGAACTACGATGTCGAGGTCTCGCGCGCGGGTATGACCGAGGTCTATCACCTCGGGGGCGCGCCCCGGGCCTTCGGCGCCAGCGAGAAAGCGCGCCACTTCGGCCATAGGCTTTTGAGTGGCAGAAAGGCCGATTCGCTGCACAAAACGGCCAGTCAGCGCCTCGAGTCGCTCCAGAGATAACGCCAAGTGACTGCCGCGCTTGTCGGGTAAGAGCGCGTGGATTTCGTCAACGATGACGGTCTCGACGGTGCGGAGTAACTTGCGACCACTCTCGGAAGTCAAGAGCACATAGAATGACTCCGGAGTTGTGACATAAATGTGAGGGGGCAGCTTGAGCACCTTGCGACGCTCGCTGGCGCGAGTATCCCCCGTTCGAACATGGGTACGAATTTCTACCGGGGGGTCGCCCCGTGCCTCGAGCTCCTGGCGGATCTCAGACAACGGCCCGAGTAGATTTCGTTCGACGTCGCTCGACAGAGCTCGGAGCGGCGACAGGTAGAGCACCCGGGTCTCGTCGGGTAGGCCCCGCTCCACCCCTTCGCGATAGAGTCGATCCAGAAGAACCAGAAAGGCCGCGAGCGTCTTTCCAGAACCCGTGGGCGCGGCCAAGAGCACGTTTTTGCCCGAACGAAGCGCCGGCCAGGCGCGAGCTTGTGCCTGGGTAGGCTCGCCAAAGCGACGAACGAACCAGCTCGAGACAGCGGGATGAAGGTCTCCCAGTGGTTCCGTCGCTGACTCATCCACGGTAGTGCCAGGCTAGCGCCGCCCCTGGCGGGGGTCGAGCTATCGGCGTTAGCCTGGACAGGTGCAAAGATTTCGACCTCACCTTAGCCTGGGCACAAGACTCGTTGCCCGGCTCGGCGGCCTCCTGCTCTCACTGGTCGCCGTTCCCGGCTGCCTCGAGGTAGAACGAGCGCAGTACTGTAATCGAGTAGCGACGCAAATTCGCGCGACCTTCCCAACCGAGAAGGTGATTTCGACCAGTGCAGAACGGCGCCATCTGGCGAGTGATATCGACAAGCTGCTCGACCAGCTCAGCCAGGACAAGGCGCCCCCCGCACCTCTTCGGAATGAGCTCAACGCGCTTTCCCAGGAGCTAAAGACCCTAACTTCAGACCTGAAGCGCTCGAGTCAAACAGACTCATCTCTAACGGCCGGACTGAAGAAGAAAATGTCTGACTCCTTGCAGCATGCAACGGTTACGGCGGAGCGCCTCCGCACCGCCTGCCACTAGGGCCTATCACTAGGGCCTATCGCTAGGGCCCTTCGCTATGGCCTTCTCGCGAGGGCTTGCAACTAGGCCCTTCGCACGTGTCGCCCCCCTAGGGCGAACGAGACTGCCTAGTGGCCCTTCTTTTTCTGCTGATAGCTCCAAGACACATCCCCGACCGTCACGTCACCATAGCGATAGGTGAGAGGCTGTTTGAAACCACCCCGGCGATCACCACCGAGCAACAGCAGGTGCGTCATGGCGCCGGGATGATGCAGGTTAGCGACCCATTCGCCGCTTGAGATCCAGGCCAAGGTTTCGACACTCCCTGGAGCCACGCGCGCCGCCAGGAGGCCGCATTCCGGACGAGGCAAAGGCACCGCATTACGGCCACAGAGAGCCATAAGGTGGATCTCCTCATTCGCTACCGGGTGCCACAGCCACACCCGTTCGCGTCGAATTCGGCCTGCACGACGCATCTTGCTCTCGGCCTCGGACGGGAGAGCCTTGAACATGGCAGCTTCTAGATCTTCGTCGAACTTAACGCGAGGCACAAGCCCCGGGCCAAACTTGTACTCTAGCTCGACTTTGACGCTGCCCTCGCCGCCCGAGCAGCAGCGAAAACCGATAACTCCGCTCCGCTCCTTCCGCTCGGCCTTCTCTAGGTTCGCGCAACGACCCACAACTTGACCGGGCGTTCCATTGCCCCCTTTGATCACCATCTCAGAGGAGGTCGTGCCACGCAGATACGGACTGGCCGTCCATTCGAACGGCCCGCCATGCATATCGCGAACCCCAAAGTCGCTCTGGCACCCGCTGAAGTAACCTCCGGGTCTGAGCGCGGCCGGCCTACCCGTACGACACACGCTCTCCACGTAGGTCTCGCCGTACTCGAAGCTGCGATTATCCGGCCCTTTGCAGGCTCTCTCCCACTCCAGGTCCGTACAAAGTCGCTTGCCTCGTTCCCGACATAGGCCCTCGGCCTCGTCGTGAGTGACGCTGGTCACCGGAATGGCTCCCTCTTCATTGGGATAGGATAACATATCGATATAGAAGCCATCGAGCATCACTTGCTCGCCCGCGATCTCTCTGTCCGCGCGTCGCGGACGCTTCTCAGGTGAACTACCCACGACCAGCGCCCCGGGCGGCACGAACACCATGCCATTTTGCGGCTGAACTCGTTCGGCGGGGGGGCCGAGCGGGGGCGTCGCGGCCGGACCAACCCGAAGCGTGGTCCCGCCCTTCGACGCCTGATTCAGTGATTGAGCCGTGGACGCTGCGTCCTTGTTCTCAGCCGAAGGAGGGTCTTTATGACAGGCGGGGGCGAGAGCAACACCAAGAACGAAGACGGGGATCCCCCTGAGTTGGGCCGTCTGCATTTACTCCACTTCTTCGTCCTTGGCTGACGAACGCAACGGCACGTCGCGTAGCCCAAGCTCCTTCATTTTGAGCTGGAGCCCCTTGCGTGAAAGCTTCAAAAGTCGCGCCGTGTGGGTCACGTTGCCACCCGTCTGCTCGAGCGCCTTGTAGATAAGCTGGCGTTCGAGCTGATTCATAGCAGCTCGTACTTGTTCTTTGAGGCCGACTTCCTCTCCCGAAACTTCGGCTTGAGGCATACCCCGATCGGCGATTTCCGCCGGCAAATGTTCCACGAGTACCCGTGGACCATCCGTAAAGAGAACGGCCCGCTCCATGACATTCTCGAGCTCTCGCACATTGCCTGGCCAGCTATAGGCCGCGAGCAAACCGAGGGCCTCGGGCGTGATACTGACAACGCTCTTACCCAACCTCTTATTGTACTTGGCCACAAAGTGCTCACCAAGCAGAGGGATGTCCCCAGCGCGATCCCGAAGCGCGGGTAACTTCACTTCGACCACATTCAATCGGTAAAAGAGGTCCTCGCGAAAAGTGCCTTCTTCGATTTGCTTTCGCAGGTCAGCGTTCGTCGCCGCAACGAGGCGCACATCCACCTGAATGGTTCGAACACCGCCGACTCTTTCGAACTCGCCTTCCTGAAGCGCCCGCAATAACTTCACTTGCGTTTCGAGCGGAATAGCCCCGATTTCGTCGAGGAATAGCGTACCCCCACTGGCCAGCTCGAAGCGACCTGGCCGAGAGTTAATGGCCCCGGTGAAGGCCCCACGCTCGTGCCCGAAAAATTCACTCTCGATCAGATCTCTAGGAATTGCAGCACAGTTGACCCGGATGAAAGGGCGACTCTTGCGCGACGATGATTCGTGCAGCGCGCGAGCCACCAACTCTTTGCCCGTACCGCTCTCGCCCGTAACCAGTACGGTGGTAGGCGAGTCAACCACGCGATCAATAACGGTGTAGACCTCTTGGACGGCCGGACTTTGACCAATGATTCCGTAGCGCGAGTGCGCACCCGGGTCCGCCCGTGTCGCGTCTCGGGCGGCAAGATCTCGCGTTGTGAGCGCCTTCTTTACGATGGTGCGGAGCTCATCTTGGTCGAAAGGCTTCGTGATGTAGTCGAAGGCTCCCGTCTTGAGTGCCTCCACCGCGGTGTCCACGGTTCCGTGCGCCGTAATCATGACCACAGGCAAGTTCGGATCGAGTTCGAGTGCCTTGCGCAGAAGGCCCATGCCATCGATATGCGGCATTTTTAGATCTGTGATGATAAGATCAATGTGATTGTCGGTCAGGCAACGGAGCGCGGCTCGCCCGTCCTCTGCCATGTGAACCTCGTGGCCATCGCGGGTTAGCTGGGCACCCAAGACTCGGCGCAGGTTGGGCTCGTCATCAGCGACCAGGATTTGCTTTTTGTCGGGGATCATTCGCTCTCACTTGCCTCCATGACTTCGATAAGACCCGGAGCTACGGGGCTAGCTCCTAGCAGATCCAGGCACTATCCGGGTCATATAGCTCGGACAATCTCATGGGGGGCGGCCATTTCTTCCTAGGTACCCGCTAGAGCTACGCTTATCCTTGCGAAAGCCAGCCCTAGCCTAGAATTTTGCTATGAACCCACTTCGCGCGATTTTCCCAATAGCGCTCGCTTGCTTCGCCATGGTCGCGGCGGGCCCTTGTCACGCTGAAGAGGTCACCCCTTATCCGGACTGCGGGCGCGTCCCGTCTGAATCCGAGGTCTCAGCGGCCAAAGGTGCATTTGAAGCAGGCCAAGTCTCCTTTCACGAAGCCGACTACGCGCGAACCATTCTTTTTTGGGAGGATGCCTTCCGCCGCGATTGCACGGCGATCGCACTACTCTTGAACCTAGCGCGAGCGTATGAGCTCGCTGAGCAATACAAACACAGCCAAGTCGCGCTCGAGACCTACCTAGCGCGCAACCCCGACGACCCAGATCGTCCCGCGATCGAACGTCGCATCGAACACTTCGAGGCTAAGCAACGAGAGAAACTCGCTGCGGAAAGCAAGCTCGCCGCTGCTACCGCGACGAAACCAGCGACCCAAGCCGACTCTCCGCGCCAAGAGCCATCGTCCCAGGCGACGGCATCGGCACATAGGGCGAGGCAACCCGTCTGGCCCATTGTGGTGACGGGCATCGGCACTGTCGCCACTGGCGTTGGCCTAGCTCTCGGAATTAGCGGCCACATCGCTGTTTCGGACTACTTGAACGGCTTGTGCTCGACTCAAAACATGGCCGGTGAATTCGCCTGCCGCCCAGAAACCACTGTCAACGAAGACGGCGACACAGTTGTTACGCGAACGGCCCAGCAGGTGGAGGCAGATGCCCAGGCTGCGCAGAATCAGCGCACCCTTGGCGTCGTGGTGACGGGCGTGGGCGTCGCCACAGCCGCAGTCGGAGCCGTTTTTTGGATCCTAGGGCCGCCCCAGAAAAACGAGCCCACGGCAGGCCATCTCACACCCTGGCTGGGCCCTGGCCTCGCAGGAATGAGCTACTCCGGAGCATTCTAGGGCTCCGCGCTGGTTCCCGACCGCTCGTACGCCCTCACGATTACTCGGCCCGGCTTTTTTCTTCGGGCCGAGGCTGAGACTCCGCCGGTAAGAGGGAGGAAGCTGCCTTGGCTTTCTCCTCTTGAGTGTATTTGGGGAGTTCTTGATCCGCGTGCGGCTCCTTCGGGTACGGCGTCTCGCTAGAACTTCCACCGCAAGCGAGCGAGAGCCAAGGCAGAACCAAAAGCGGGAGAGCTCGCAAGAATCGACTACGGAGAGCCTTAAAAAACTCCGCACGAAGGCGAGCCTGATAACTCAAAGAAGCGCCCTCATTGGCCATGGGGAAGACACTAGCCTCCCTAGGTTCCCCTCGGCAACTAGGGAGTTGTGCCATATAACGACGAGCCTCGCTCATCGTCCGGCCCGCTATGCGCTGTTCGCTTTTCCATCAAAACCAATTGCGACCCAAGCTCGGGCGATCAGTCGGCGCTGCGCTCGATACTTTACTTGGGAGGTCTCTGTGATTGGTCGTCTGGTGGGCCGTGTGGTGAGCGACGAGCCGATGCTCGTGGTGCTTGATGTGCACGGCGTTGGCTATGAACTCACCTGTCCTGTGGGGACGCTCGGGCGCGCCGACACTACCCCGGCCGGCGAGGTGGTGCTGATCGTTCATACCGCCCTGAGGCAAGACGCACTCGAACTGTTTGGATTCGCCTCCAGTGACGATCGCCACGCGTTTCGCCAGCTAGTCCATGTGCCCAATGTCGGACCCAAACTTGCCGTAGCCGTGCTGTCCGCGTTGCCTCCCTCCGAGCTCTTGGAAGCCATCGAGCAAGAACAGACGGCCCGCTTGACCCAAATCCCCGGCGTCGGAAAAAAAACGGCCGAGCGACTCTTGCTTGAGCTTCGTGGCAAATTGAGCCCGAGCTTGGGCCGCTCCCTCCCGTCCGCGGGGCCGGGTGGGCAGAACTCCGAGCGCGACAAACTCCTGGCGGCCTTAACGGGCCTAGGCTACCGACCAGCCGAAGCGGAGCGCGCAACCGACAAGACTCTTGCAGAAAGCCCGGGTATCCAGGACCTTTCGGCGCTCCTCCGGCTGGCTCTCCGTTCCCTGGGGAGTTAACTAAACCGCCGCCCGCAAGGCCCCGGCCGGGTTCCCGACGAGGAGTTCTTTGAGGGGTGTTATTGACCCTGGGGCCCGCCGCACGATAATGCCACGGTTACACGGCCTTGGGAGGGTTCCCGCGGTCGTGCTTGGGAGACGACTATCCGTGATCAAGTGCCCCAAATGCGGAAAAGAGAATCAGGACCATTACAAGTTTTGCTTGGGTTGTGGTTCTGACCTGCCAAAAAACGCACCGAAAGAGGTTCAAGCGGAAGCGCCTCGGGTGACGGCCGCACCACCGCCGAAAGTAGCACCCAGTGCTGCACCTCCGGCGATCTCTCCCGGTCAGTGTCCACAATGTGGCCATCAAAATACACCGGGCAACCGCTTCTGCGCTGCTTGTGGCTACAAGTTGAGCGCGGCGGCTGCACCTCAAATGAGCACGGGCCCCATGCCGCCCCCGGCGACGCCCGAGGTGGAGAACTCTAACGTAGTTCTAACGGCGCTCAAAGCAGACGGCACCGAAGCTGGGCGCTACGCACTGCCTGCGCAAGAAGCGATTACGGTCGGCCGAGATACCGGAACTATCTTCGCGGGCGACAGCTACCTTTCTCCGCGGCACGCTACTTTTACACAAAAAGACGGCGTTACGGTGCGAGATGAAGGCAGCCTGAACGGCGTCTACATCAAGCTCAAAGCGGGCGCTCCGTTCCAGCTCGACCCCGGTAGTGTGTTTCGCATCGGCCAGGAGATTGTACGTTTCGAGAAGCTCGAGACCCAATCGAGCCAGGGTGGCGTCGAGCGCTTTGGTAGCCCGGCCGAGGGCGTAGTCGGACGACTCGCCTTAGTGATTGGCCGCGACACCACGGGCAACGCCTTTCCCATTCCGGCCAAGGGTATTCACCTTGGTCGCGAGCGTGGGGACGTACTCTTCAGCGAAGACGGCTACGTCTCTGGCCTTCACTGTCGCGTGGCACCCGAGCCTGATGGCAAAGTCTATCTCACTGACGTGGGCAGCTCGAACGGGACGTTCGTCCGCGTTCGAGAGAATCACCAACTCGAAAATGGCGACATCCTATTGATGGGCCAACAAGTCTTCCGAGTGGAGTTTTGAAACAACGTCCATGACGGACAAAAGGCCAACAGTCCGGGTTGTCGCGGCGGTGATAGCCGAACAAGGCCATTACTTGATCACGCAGCGTCGACCCAGCGCTGTCTTGCCCCTGCTTTGGGAGTTCCCGGGTGGGCGCGTCGAAGCGGGCGAGACGGACTCGAAAGCCCTCGCTCGAGAGCTCGAGCATCGCCTAAATGTAAAAATCGACGTGGGCCAACTGATGAGCTTCGTGAGTCACCCCTACGAACGCTACGCCGTCGACCTCTTTCTTTACGAGTGTCAGATCGCCTCGGGCACGCCGAGTGAAAAGAATGTAAATGCCTTTCGCTGGGTCAAGAGTGATGAGTTCGACTTGTTTGAATTCACTCCAGCCGATGAAATCTCGATGGCTCAGTTGCTCGGCCTGAAGGACGCCTAGCAACGCTCCGTCGGTCGCGACGAAACAGTCGGCGTGCGCTGGCTGTGCCCTCTTTGCTCCTCGCTGCCTTGGCTCTGTGCGTGCTTTCAAGGCGCGGGCCTGCATACCCAAACGAAGCGAGGCACAGCAGTTTTGGGGCTCGGGTACCACGAAAGAGAGCTCCAAGAGCTCGTCCAACGCTTCAAGTATGGTTCAGAAACTCACTTGACCGCGTGGCTGGCTGCGGCCTTTCCGGCGCTACCCTCGCCCTTTTGCGAGGCCGATGCCCTCGTACCCGTCCCGTTGCATCCGCTTCGGCTCGCGGAGCGCGGTTACAATCAATCGGCGCTCTTAGCTCGAGCCCTCGGACGTCGCTTCGGCAAGCGAGTCCTGTTTGATGCGGTCGAGCGCTGCGTAGCTACTCGAGTCCAAGCCAGCCTCTCAGCCGAAGAGCGCGCCAAGAATGTGGCCTCAAGCTTCCGCGTCCAACCTCCGCTTTCGGCGCGGTCTTGGAAGCGGTGGCCGCGCGAACGACCTTCCTCGGAGCGGCTCCTAGAAGGACGCCGCCTCCTCGTCGTGGATGATGTCGTCACCACGGGATCCACTAGCGAAGCCGTCCGGGGCGCACTCGAACAAGCTGGCGCGGTCGTCCTAGGTGTACTTGCGATCAGCGTGGCCCGACCCAAAGCACGGTGAACGCGTCCCCTCCCTCGCCCTTTTCTGCGGGGCGAGAGCTCGACACCACTGGATGACCCGCGAGATGAGCGCGCACCGCCTCTTTCATGGCGCCGGTGCCGTGACCATGTAGGACGTAGCCTCCCGGCTCGCGACGCAAGAGCAAGCCATCGATGAACCTATCGAGGTCCGCTAACGCCGCTTCCACTCTGTGTCCGCGTAAATCGAGAGTCACATCGTCGGTGCGAAGTGGAGCTGACTGCACAAGGGGCGCGGATTCCCTCTTGGCCCAGCCAGCCCCAGAAGGCTTGGCAATTTTCTCGGTCTTTCCCGAGGGCCGCCCCACATCGCTCACCGGAACCCAAAGTTTGAGGCCCCCCGCCAGGACACGCACCGAGCCCTTGCTGGGACCTTCCAAGATCTCACCCTCAAAACCGAGACTATTAACCCTCACACGCGAGCCAGGTGCGAGTTCAGCGGGTGAGCCCGATTTGACGGGACTTCGCAACGATTTATCGACGTCGCTCCCGATGGCGATCACGCGAGCTGCTTCGCTCAAACCTCGTTCAATTTCGCTCAAGGTGCCGGGTGAGGCTGCCTTGAGCTCATCTCGTCGTTTGTCGAGTTCGCGCCGGGCTTCACGTAAGCCTTGGCGGAGCGCGTCGCTTTCGTCGACGAGAGCACGCCGACGCGCCTCCCGGAGTCGCTCCTGCTCTCGCTCCAAACTCTCTGTCTTCTGACGCTGGCGCAGCAGCTCCTGCTCGATCGCCCTCTTTTGTTCCGATACCGAGACGAGCATCGCTTCAGCAGCCTTTCGATCCGCCTCGATGCGCACCAAAACCTCGGGCAAGAGCTGGCGCGCTCGTTCAACGAGAGCCGCGTCGAGCCCGTGACGCTCGGCGACAATCAACGCGCTCGAGCCTGCTGCGCGGCCAAAATGAACCTCGAACGTGGGCCGCATCTTCTCGAAATCAAAGCCCACGGCGGCATTTTGGAAGCGAGCATCGGCTTCAGCCAGGCTCTTGAGCGCCTCATAGTGCGTGGTCACGACCAACGTCGCGCCTCGGTCTACGAACTCCCCGGCTAGTGCAATGGCCAAGGCCGAGCCTTCCATGGGGTCAGTCCCAGCCATCAGCTCATCAAACAAAATCATCACGCCCGGAGCTGCCTGCTCCAGCATGCGGCTGACCCTCTGCACATGGCCACTGAAGGTCGAGAGCGATCGAAATAGCGACTGGTCATCTCCAATGTCGCTCATCACTTTCGAAAAGAAGGGAATGCTCGACCCCGGAGCGAGTGGCAACGGTAGACCACAAGCTTGCATGAGCGCGAAGAGCCCCAATGTCTTCAGCGTTACCGTTTTACCGCCGGCATTCGGCCCAGAAAGAATCAAGCCCCGCCCCTGCCCCAGCTCCCCATCGAACGGGACGACGAAGCCCTGATCAGCGAGCAAGGGATGTCTCGCGCCCAAAAGCCGAAGGCCGCCGTCAGATCCAAACGGCGTCACCAAAGCCCCGATCTTATGCGCGAAAGACGCACACGCTGCGAGAAAATCGGCAAATTCACACACATCCGCCGCCAGCCCCACCTCCTCAGCGGACTGGGCTACGGCGTCGGAAAGCTCCCTCCGCACGAGCTCTTCCTCTCTCCGTAGCCGCTCTTCCGCGAGCCGTAACTTGTTCAGGAGAGGCGAGAGTTCACGCGGTTCGACGTAGAGAGTCGCGCCACTCGCGCTACTTCCCAGCACCGCCCCCTCGACGCGATAAGGAGCGTCGCTACGCACTGGCAAGACGAAGCGCCCTTCGCGCTCCGCATAGTACGAGTCCTGAAGGGCTTCGCGATGTCGACCAATCAGTTCGTCGAGCTCGCGCTTGATACGGCGATTCAGATCATGAACCTCGCGTCGTCCATCTCTCACCCCCGCCGAGGCACGCTCATGGACGCGTCCGTCCGCCTCGATCTTGAAGGCTATGCTTTGAGAAATTTCAGCTAGCGCGGCGTCAACCTCGAGTGCTCGCGCGACGTTAGGCGCGAGTTCTTGATGGCTTCGGCCGAAGCGCGCTAACTCAAGGCTCACATCGAGAACTCGTCCTAGGGCGTGCAGCTCTTCGCCGGATAAGATGCCGCCTTTCTCAGCGCGCAAGACTGCATCGCCGATTTTCTCGATGCGACGCACCGGCAGCGGGCTGCCCATCGAAATCAATCCCAGAACCTCGCCGAGCGTGGTCTGCCTTTGCTGAGCTAGGCTCGCGTCGGGGGCCGGCTCGAGGGCCAGCACGCGCCCCTGTCCCGCTTCCGAGACAGCCAACGACGCCATGCGACGCAGCAGCTCAGGCCACTCGAGGTCGCTCAGGGATCGGAGTTCGTCGGGCGTAGGCTCCACGGCCGGCGAGATATGCCAGCTCAAGCGCGAAACGCCAACGTGGTTTAGCCTGTTCGGCGCTCGTCGCTGACAACCGAGTCGACCGACGCCTCGGGGCCACGGTAGATAGAATCTCCCGCCCGCAACGAGAGGCTGACCGCAGCATCACCGAGCGAGCTCTCGAGCGAGCTGGCCAGCGCCATAAGGCTCGAAACGGCCCTCCGGCCTTGTCGGGGATCGACGCTGAGCACAAGCTCCCCAAACCCCTGCAGACGAAGGCGCGAGAGGAGTCCTCGGCCGAGGACGGAACGCGAAGCGACGGACTCCGGATCGGAGCGACCATTGGTCACCAGCACAACCTTGGCGATCTTCCAGCCCACCGCGCCCAGTCGCGTGGCTCGCATTGCCACTTGCGTAACCAGCGAGCTCGGGTGCCCTTCGTAGTGCTGAGCGACGACGGCCAAATCACCCGAGGTGCTCGGCGCTAGCCAGGCAGGCCATGCCGCCGAAAATTCGATGACAACCAACGTGGCCGCATGAGGAGGGACCACACGCCGCACGGGCGCGCGCTCGGGAATCGTAATGTGTCCGCGCATATCTGCCTCAGAGGCCCCGAACAGGAGCCCACTTGCTCCCGTAACGTGTCAGCGCTTTTGAGGCCAAATTTTTCAAGATCAGTCCCGAGTCGCGAGATAGGGAGCTGACGAGTGATGTTGAATCGCTCCAGCAGGCAGAGGACGAGGACCCGCTCCTGAGGAGTGGGCGGCAAGCTGACGCTCGCGTTCCGCCACCTGCAGCTCCTCGAGCAAGCGTCGATTCACGCTCAGAAGATCAGCGATGAACGCCAGCGTCATGGTCTGAAAGCCGATCATCAAGAGAACAGCAGCCAAGATCAAAGACTGCACCATGCCTGAGCCCCGACCTTGCGTGAAATGATAGATGAAGCGAACGCCTACAAACACGCCCCCGAAGAAGATCGCCCCGCCGGTGACCATAAAGAAACGGAACGGACGGTAGACTACGAACATGCGCACGATGGTCGTCAACGACTTGCGCACATAAGACGGAATGCTGCTGACGAGGCGAGATGGACGAAGCTCGCCATTGACGCGAATCGGAACTGATTCAACGACCAAGTTCTTCTGGCCTGCCTGAATGATCGTCTCGAGAGTGTAGGTGTAACGAGAAAAGACGTTGAGGCTCACCGCGGCGTGCCTGGAGAAGGCGCGAAATCCAGAGGGGGCGTCGTTCACGGTCGTTCCGCTCAGGAGCTTGACCGCATAGCTTCCCACCTTTTGCAGCACCTTCTTGAAAAACGAGAAGTGACGAATGGTGGCGATGGGACGGGCGCCAATCACAATATCGGCCCGACGAGCCAAAATGGGCTCAATGAGCTTGCCGATGTCCGACGCGACGTATTGATTGTCCGCGTCGGTGTTGACGATAATGTCAGCTCCCCGCGCCAGGCTTTCATGAATGCCCAGCATGAAGGCGCGGGCCAGCCCCTTGTTCGTGCCGAAACCCACGATGTGATGCACGCCCAGGGCGCGCGCTACCTCAATGGTCGCGTCCGTACTGCCGTCATCCATCACCAAGTATTCAATGGTGTCGATCCCCGGCAGGCTGCGGGGGAGCTCCGCCAGAGTGATGGGCAGACTCGCTTCCTCATTGAAGCATGGGATCTGAATGATGAGCTTCACCGGCATCGAGACCGCTTCTAACATCGACGCCCCGTGAGCCCTAGGGTAGTCCCATCGAAAATATCGCACTCAGGATGCAACTCTCGAAACTCCGTGCCAACGTCGCACGCTTTCTAGGTGAGAACGGTGCGAGAAAGGCGCTCGCATAGAGCCGCTTCCGGTTACCCTAATAGCACCATGACTCGACGGCCCTCCCTCATCTGGCCTGCAGTGGTTACCGCCGTATCTTCAGCGCTGTTTAGCTGCGGGCAAGGGTCCGGACCCAGCGATGCCGCGAGCGGAGGGCTGGCCAACGCTGGAGGTAAGGCTGGCGGCGGCTCGAATTCGAACGGCGGAAACTTAGCGACCGGCGGTCAAGGCGCAGCCAGCGGCGGGAGGGAAGCCGCTGGTGGGAGCGAAGCCCAGGGCGGGCGTCAGGCTGACGGCGGGGCGGGCTTCGCAGGGGATTCAACCCGATCCGGTGGGACGGCAGCGATAGGCGGACAGCCCGGCAGCGATGGCGTAGGAGCTGGCTGCGGCAAAGCTCCACCCGAAAGCGGCCGAAAGACGCTCGACGTAAACGGAGAGGCTCGTGAGTACATCTTGAAGGTGCCCGACGATTACTCGCCGGCACACCCGTACCGCCTCATCTTCGGTTATCACGGACGCATGTATGATGCCGATTGGGTAGCGAATGGTGAGCCACCGCTAACGGGCCCCTATTTCGGACTCGAACAAGAAGCCCAGGGTAGTGCCATCTTCGTTGCGACCCAGGCCCTTTCGACGAGTTGGAATAACCAAGACGGCCGGGACATCGCCTACACCGAGGCCCTCGTTGCCACACTCTCTGACGAACTCTGTATCGACTCAGATCGCATCTTCGCCACCGGTTTCAGTTATGGCGCGCTCATGACGATTCGTATCGGTTGTGAGTTGGCTGGTACTTTTCGTGCCATCGCGCCCATGTCCGGCTCACTGGGTAACGGTTGCCCCGAAAACGAGGAGCAAGTTGCCTATTGGGCGTCTCACGGCCTCCAAGATACCACCATCCTCCCCAGCCAAGGCGAAGAGGCGAGGGATGAGTTCATCGCCCGAAATCATTGTAGCAGCGAATCAGAGCCTAGCGCGCCCGCGGGGTGTGTCAGCTACCTAGACTGCGATCCAGGATACCCGGTGAGCTTCTGCACCTTCGAGGGCGAGCACGAGCCCGCGCCTTTCGCCGGAACCGCGATTTGGACGTTCTTCTCGCAGTTTTGACGCAACTATCGTGGCCGCGAACGTCAGTTCAAGTCAGCCGCTCCGAGAAGATCCCGTGGTTGGGCTCAGCCGGGCGTATGGGGACTCTAACAGTGCACTCAGTAATTCAAACTCAAGCGCAAACGAAAGGCGTTTGAGTCCGAGCTCGATTGAAACACGGCCACCCCATCGTCAGATTCAAAGGTATAGTGCATGTTGGTGTAGACGAACTTGACGGCAGCCCCCTGGAAGAAATCGAGCGGCCAAAGCAGGTAAGCTGCTAGCTGCCCTTGCTCGCCATAGTCGCGATTTTTTTGAGCGTTCTGCGTGTAGTTGTAGCCGAGGCCCAGCATCAAACTTTGCCCAAGCAAGTACTTGCCCCAGTCAAACTGGGCGTAACCTCCGAGCGTCAGGATCTCTCCAGAGACTGCTTCGTTCGTTTGGCTCTCGTTGGCTAGGTAGGCCACGCGCTGCGAGTAACCAGCATTCAAAGCCAATTCGAGCCCCAGCTCTCGCGGTGTGAGCTCAACTCCACCGCCAAATCCTAGGTCGCTTGAATTGCCACAAGCCGGACAAGCAATAGTGCCACCCCCTTCTGCAGCCTGCACCTGGTCGGCCGTCGGATCGACGTGGCGCAGCTCAAGCGCCGCCGAGGCGCGAAAGAGCGGCAAACGGAACATGGCCGCGAGACGCGCGCCCAAGCTGTTGTTAATGGTCGTCGTGTTGCCAGAGGACACACTGGTCGAGCCATACTGCACAAGCGCCTCGAGCCCTGAGGAGGCCGTTGGATAGTAATGGAAGGCGACTCTGCCCGGTGTGTCTCGAAAATAGATGTTCGAGACGTCATACATCCGCGGCGCGTAGTCCGATGGACTTTGAGCCGCGCAATTTCCATCCACACACGCGCCCAAATCTTCGCTCGTAAAGAGATCAAATCCCGGCCCGCGGTGATAGACGCGCCAAGAGAAAAATCGACCCACCTTGACGTCCCACAAGCCCACTTGGCCAGCCTGGGCGAAGACGTCATCGACGTTGACTTGATACGAGTCGTTGATTTCTCGAAGCCACGCTACAAACTCCGCGCGCGCCCTCACAAACCAACCATCGTGAAATGCGTGGTAGAGGCTCGGCCCCACAACGAAACGACCCCTCAAATCATAGAGATTTTCGTGAGGAATGGTCGAATCCGTGAAGCGATAATCAAGAAAGGCCACGTCCACTTGGGCGTTGCCGTGCCATTCGAGCCAATTCGTGGGGAGCACAAACTGGTGACCATTTTCAAACTCCGATTCGCGATCGTTGCGGAAGGTTCGTCCTTCCGCCGCGGCTGCGGCTTCGCTCTTAGTCAGACTGGCCGGAACGGCGGCTTCGTGACTTAAGCTGGGCTCAGACGAGGCCGACCCTTCATAGTTGGGCGTGGCCTCCACTGGAGACGATTCAAGGGGCGCCTCGAGCGGCGACGCTTCCGTCTCGCCGGTCGCATCCAAACCGCCAGGCGACGCGCTCTGCGGCTCGTTCGTCTGGGCCAACGCCTGAGACGCGAATAGAAAGGGAACTAAGAGCGCGGGCACAACGCTCGAGGGGCGAATCTCCAAGGCGGCGCACTTTCACAAGATCACCCATACTCGTCAATCAAACCGCTTCTCATCTATCACTACTAGCGGCAGTCCCTCGGGCTTCGCGAAACCCGCCCCTTGCAATTGGCCAGAACCGCTCTCGCCTCGGCTACGCCAAACCCGATCCCCGTGAAACCTGGACGACGACTCTTCTGGGGTGAATGAACCGGCTCAGCGCTCGCCCGGCAGCCCCGGTGGACGGATTCCAATTGCACTTCAAGCTAACTCGCATTCTTGGCGCAATTTTAAGGCGCTGAAGGCAAAGACCGACTATAGGAGGGACGCCTCGCGCTGGCGTTCGCTTGCTCGTTCGGCGCCGCGCCTCGACCCGAGCTCCCCCATTTTTGCCCGCCCTCGATTCTGAGGGTGCGAAATAGGCTGATTCTCACGGCTCGTCCCATTGGTCAGGGCCCAGAGATCGAGATCCCGATGCTTCTTCCCTTCCCCCCCAGCCTGCCTACTGAGCTGGCTGAAACTATCACCACCCGCGGCTTCACTGAACTCACCAAGGTTCAAAGCGCCGTCGCCGAAGCCACCAGCCTAACCCACGACCTTCGCGTGTCCTCTCAGACAGGCTCCGGCAAAACGGTCGCCGTGGGTATCGCCATTGGTCGCGCTCTTCTGGGCGAGGGTCCCCGCAGCGCCGGGCCCGCGCAAAGGTCGCCAACAGTCATGCTGCTCACGCCCACGCGTGAACTCGCGGCTCAGGTTCAGATCGAGCTCGAGTGGCTCCTATCTAAAGTCCCCGACTCCAGCGTAGACGTCGTAACCGGTGGCACGAGCGTGGTTATGGAGCGCAAACGGCTCGCGCGGGGGCCCCGCGTGCTCGTGGCTACGCCAGGCCGATTGCTCGATCACCTCACCGGCGGCGGGGTAGATGGCGGCGCCGTGCAAACGGTGGTGCTCGACGAGGCCGATCAGATGCTCGACATGGGCTTTCGTGATGACCTTGAGGCCATCCTACAAAAGCTACCCGCTCGAACGCGAACTCACCTCGTTTCAGCCACTTTTTCGGGTGAAGTCGAGCGTATCGCTCACAAATATCAAACGATGCCACTGCGCGTCGAAGGCTCACCGCTCGGCCAAGCCAATCGCGATATTGAGCACGTCGCTCACGTCGTAGAAATGCGTCATCGCTTCGATGCGCTGCTCAATATCCTGCTCCTCAACCAGGCAGCTCCGTCTGATGGCGGCGAGGGCCGCGCGCTCGTCTTCGCCCGAACCCGCGCCGACACACTCGAGGTTGCGGAGCGACTGCAACAGCTTGGCATCGCCGCCGAGCCGATGAGCGGCGACCTCGCGCAAGCTCAGCGCACACGCACCCTGAAGGGTTTCAAGTCGGGACAGATCAACACCATCGTGGCGACAGACGTGGCCGCGCGAGGGCTAGACGTGGAAGGCGTGGGCCTAGTTGTTCACCTCGATCCGCCCACCGATCCCGATACGATGACGCACAGAAGCGGCCGCACCGGGCGGGCCGGGCGCAAGGGAAAGAGCATCCTCCTCCTGCCTCCCCAGGCGCGGCGCCGCGTCGAGCGACTGCTTCAAGCCGCCAAGATCCAGGCCACCTTCGAGCCCGTCCCTTCTCCCGACAAGGTCTTGAAGGCCTTTCACAAGCTCCATAGGCGTCGCGTCTATGACGCCGTGCAAAAGGTGGAAGAAGCCGCTCAAAAAGAAGCCGAGGCCGGCGGGAGCACAAACCCACCTTCCGAGGTGCGCGTACTTGCGCAGAAGCTCGTGCAGGAGAAGTCACCCGAGTTGGTGGTTTTCGGGCTCTTGTCGCTGCTCGAACTCGGTCCGCCTGTCCAGCCTCGCGAGATCGCCAATGCGTTTGAGCACCACAGCGGAGGCGGAGGCCGCGATCGCGACCGCAATTGGGGCCCACCCCGACGCTTCCCGCGAAATGATCGAGAAGAAGGCGGCAATCGTGAAGGCCCGCCCCGTTCTCGATTTCAGGAGCGCGCGCCGGCCTCTCCCTCCCGCGACCACGCCCCGCGGAATTTCAACGGGCACGGCGGTCCACGCAATGCCGGAGGCCCAGGCCCAAGCGCGAATACCGCCCCACGTCGCCCCTGGAACGCGGCTGGAACCAAGCCGTCCAAGCCGGACGGAGGATTCAAAGCAAGGCCCCACGGCGAGGGCGCCTCGAGGCCCGGCACGGGTGAACCGCGCAAAGACGTCTCCAAGTGGAGGCGCTGAGCGACCCTAGAGCGGGGGCTCCCCCGCAGAGCCAGCAGCTAGCCTCGTCCAAGTTCGCCCAAGCTCCCGCCAGCCGGTCTTGAAAAATTCGGAGGGGCGAGGCATCAACTTTTCGGCGCAACCCGGGAAGGGGTTGGCCGAAGCGAGCACTGCCATCGCGCTGTGCCTGCGCTTAGGGAGCCCATCTTGAATTTCTTTCGACCTTACGTCTTCGCTCTCGCCCTTTTTGCGTTGCCCTCGTCCCTGCTTGCAGCCGAGGGCACTCGTGCGCCCGATAACCCCATGTTGAGCGAGGCCAGGGCCGCCTTCGCCGAAGGTCGAGCTCAAATGGCCGAGGGGCGCTATCGGGAAGCTATCACCAAGTTTCGCCAGGCTGCTCAAGTCAAAGAGACGCCCGGCCTTCGCTACTATATCGCTTATTGTTTAGAGCAGCTCGACGAACTCATCGAGGCCAAGGCTGAATACGAACGGGCCGCCGAGTTACTCAAGGACTTTGAGGCGGGCGACGTTCGCGAACTTTTGCCCGAGGCGCGCGCCCGAGTTGACCGCTCACTCGCTTCGCTACAGGTCGAGGGTTTGGCGCCGGATGATCAGGCCTTCGTAGATGGAAACGCGATACGCCCGGGCGTACCGGCTTTTCTCAACCCCGGCTCCCACGAAGTTGTTGTGCGAAGCTCGAGCGGCCAAACGAGCACCACGATGGTTCAGCTTGGTCGGGGCGAAACGCGAAAGCTCGTCCCCAAGGCCCCCGAAGCAAACCCGCTCGGCAAAACTACGACGGAGCCGATGCCGGCGACGGCAGTCGAAGCCAGTAACCCGACCAAGAAGATCCTATTTTGGACTTCGGTGGGGGTCGCAGCGCTTGGAGCAGGTGCATTCACCACGGGCCTCATCTTACGAGAGGACTACGCGGTTCAAGCTAACGAGCTCAGGCGAGACCTCTTCGAGTCGGAAGGAACAGACACGCCCTGCGACGGAAAGGCGTCTGCGCTGCCGGCCAAGTGTGAGGAGTTAGCGAGCGCCGTATCTTCCGCGAATACCTTCGAGAAGGTGGCTATCGCGGGCGGGATCGGTTTGGGCGTGGGCGTCACCTCCGCCCTCCTGATTCACTATCTTTGGCCCGATGCGCCCAGCCAAGTCGAGGCCCATATCTCCCCCCAGTCGTTCGGCCTAACGCTCCGCACCAGCTTCTAGCGCTTGCCTGCGCCTACGGGGCTCTCGAGCCGAACGCAAAGTGCTGCCTCCTTCTCGCTCGGCACCCTCGAACTCATGCTGAATCAGACTGCGTACCACCACACTCGCAGCGGTCAGTCCGAATGTTCCAGTCACGAACGAAGCTGAGCCGTCAATCCGTTTGCGGTTATCGCAATCCGCTCGACCTTCCTTCCCGCCCGGACAAACGCAGCGAAAACCCGTCCCTTGGTCGTAGCTGGGTATGCTCGGAAGCACTGGGACTTCCGAGCTAAATACTGCCGGAATACCGACCTCCTGCCCGCGAATGAGCTCTCTACCGTACTCTTGACGGAGCCGCTTCCGTACCATGGCTGCGAGCGGATCATTATAGGTATCCACTAAGTCAGCGACCCGCACCGCTGTCGGATCCATGCGTGCTGCAGCTCCCATCACAGTCACAAGTGGAAGCTTCCGCTCCAGACAAGTCGCTATGAGGTGCACTTTGGCGCTAATGGCATCGATAGCGTCCACGATGTAGTCGAAACCGTGACTCAGCAGTTCGTCCGCCGTGGTCGGCGAATAGATCTCGGATCGAGCCTCGAACAAGCCACTCGGATGGATGAGCTTCAGTCGCTCCGCCATAACCTCCACCTTCGAGCGGCCAATCGTACCTTGAAGGGTGTGAATCTGCCGGTTCGAGTTCGTCACGCAGATACGATCGAAATCGACGAGCACAATCTGGCCCACGCCGCTCCGCGCGAGAGATTCGGCTGCGAAGGAGCCAACTCCGCCCACGCCCACGATGAGTACACGCGCCGTCGAGAGGCGTTCGAGTCCAGCTTCCGAGAAGAGTCGAGCGGCTCGGTCGAAGCGGCGCCCAAGCCGGGGTTCGGGTCGTACTTCCGGAGTTTCGGTCGCGAGAGTTGGCGCCGGGCCGAAGGGTCGCGGAACTTCCACGCTCGGCGCTGCCATGTCGATGGTCTTCCCATCCCGAGTTACGGGCAACTGCATGAGCGCTGATCTAGTTCAGACGCGACGCTCGGCAACGCCTTCCGGTCTCTAGCCTGATTTGGCCGGCCGGGGCCAAGCGAACAGCTCGCAGGCCGTTGACTCCGTGACCTCTTGAACCTGTTCGAGGGCTTCGCCCCGCAGTTGGGCTAAGGCCTTCGCCAGCCCCCCGAGCTCGCTGAGCGACGCGCGGGGGCCGCCGGTGGCGTCCGTCTCGAGTACGAAAGCTTCCAAAGGAAGCCTCCGAACACAGCGCACAAGCGGGGTTTCTTGCTTCCGCTCGAGCTGCCTGAGCAAGAGCAGGCCTATCCCCAAGCGGAAACCGCGCTCGACCAACCAGGTGGCAAACTCCAGACCGCCACTAAAACCGTGGGCCACGCCCGGCCTCGAAGGCAACCGAACTCCGCGAAGCGCGGCCTTGAGCTCGGCTTCCGCACGCACGTTGTGCAAGCACAGCGGCAGATCGAGTTCTTGGGCAAGCCCGAGACAGATTTGAAAGGCGCGCTCTTGCGCTTTGAGCGACCCAACCCGTTCCGGTGTACGGTCAAACCCCGTCTCACCGATCGCTACTGCCCCTAGCTCTCGGGCCCGCTCAAACAACCGCACCTCGGCACCTTGCAGCGCGCCCCTGTCATCGTCTAGCTCAGCTACGCGCCAGGGGTGGAGCCCGACGCCCCAACAAATTCGGCCTCGATATGCCGGCGTCTGACTCAACGCGCGAAGCTCGATCTCGCCCGCCTGAGGCTCGAGATCGTAACCGGGCACGAACCACATGCCGACGTCTGAGGCTGCGTCGAGCTGCGCCGCTAGCGTCCCGACAAACCCTGCAAAATCTAGGTGAACGTGGCTGTCGAACACACGGCTCCACTTCGGACGAGAGCCTCACGAAAGGACGCGCAAACGTCGCTCAGGAAAGCCCTGCTTCTCGTGACCTTCAAGGGTGACTTCTGCTTTCGACGGCAAATGCGTCGGCACACTCATTTCTGCCTCCGACCAAGTGAAAAACTCATCGCCGAGAGGGCCAGGCAAAGTCGGTTGTAGCGTACGCTCAAGGAGCTGAAATCCGTGTCTCGCCTTCAGTGTGAGCGGCAAGTTTCGCTCGGGCCCGCTCTCTTTGAACCAATTGCGAACCCTCTCGACGTTGTCGATGAGCACATAGTGCTGCGGGTCAACGCGGGCTGCCTCGAGAAAGGTGTTCTTCATGCCCTCGATGTCGCCACGATGATAGGCGATGCACGCCAAATAGTTGTGGGCAAGGCCGGGCGCCGGATAGCCCAGCTCTAAGGCTCGCTCCGCGTGGACCTCAGCCTCGGAGTAACGGCCCGCCCGATAGAGCGCGCCGGCCACATCCAGGTGCGCAGCCGGGTAATCACCGACTTTTTCTAGGATTGAGCGAGCTTCGGCCTCCCCTTCTTCGAAGAAGACTTGAATACCCCGATGTTCTCGAAACCAATCGCTGAGCACACGGGTCGTGGCCTCATCAGCGTCAAACGGCGTCTTGAACTCTTGAAAATCTTCCTGAAAGAACAGCTCGGGGTTGAGCCACCCTTGGCGCACCGCTTCTTGGAAATCTCGCGTGCCCGGATAGACGGAGAGACAGCTAAACACGTACTGGTGGGGCTTAGCGCGGTCCAGAAACCTCAACGTCTCGTGAAACGTTTCAACCGTCTCCCCGCGATTGCCAAGCATCATATAGAAACGCACCTGAATGCCGACGGCCTTGGCCATGTTCGAGGCCTCAATGATTTCGTCGGCCGTGATCTTCTTGTCGATGTTATTCAAAATGACATCCGAGCCCGATTCGACGCCGAGGCTCAACCGTTCGCAGCCCGCACGTCGCATCTGCAGCAGCAGTTCTTGATCCAGAACATCGACGCGCGTATCGCAACTCCACAAGAAGCGCAGCCCGCGGCGTTGGATCTCATGACAAATCGCTAAGGCTCGCTTCTTATTCGCAGTGAAGGTGTCATCTTTGACTTGGATCATCCGCACTGGGAGGCGCGCAAGTGCGCTCTCTAGTGCGTCCACCACATACTCTACCGAATGGCCTCGAAAACCGCGGCCCCAGCTAGTCTCGGCCCCACAGAACGTGCACTGCCACGGGCAGCCCCGTGAGGTCATCAGGATGTGAGTCGCAAAGTGTTGATGAGGCGGGGTCAGAGTGTCGAGCTTTTGAATCGAGGCTCGGCTAGGCGCCAAATGAACTTCGCCCTCCGCGCGGTAGGCCGTGCCCGCGATGCCCGAAGTAGAGCGACCGCTCTCCACGCGCTCCAGCAATTCGAGAAAAGTCAGCTCGCTCTCCCCCAGCGAAACCGTATCGATAGCGGGGTGGTGCTTGAGCATCTCGACCGCAAACGGCGTGGCATGGGGCCCACCCACCACGATATGAGAGCCCGGAGCGATCTGTCGTAAATATTCGGCGGTGTAGGCCACCCCGCGCCGATTCGCCGTCCAACAGCTCATGCCGTAAACATCGGCCGGTAACCTACTCAAAATGTCGGTGACCTCACTCCAACGATAGGCCGATAGGTTCACCACCTTCACCTGATGCCCACGAGCCATAGCTTCGGAAGCCAGCGTGAAGAGACCGTACGGCGTCTGAAAAAAGTCAGCATCGAGGTCACCCTCGATGAACTCAGCCGGCGCACCCTCGCCCTGTGGGGCTCGAGCTTCATCGGGCCCTACGATTTTCCAGGGCGGTGGGTAAACGAGAAGGACCTTCATGAGCGAGAGCAGATTGTCATAGCTCGGGCCCTCGGCCCACTCCGCGGGCTACCTTCCCAGTCGGACGGGCACCTTTACCCGGCTGGGGCTCGTGGCAGTATACCTTGAGCAATGGAACTTCGAACCGAGATTGAAATTGAAGCCCCGCCTGAGCGGGTTTGGGAGGTCCTCACTAACTTCGCCGCATTTCAGGAGTGGAATCCATTCATTACGGAGGCGCGGGGGGAGCTCCGCAGCGGAGCCCAGCTCTCCATCACCATCGCCCTACCCGAAGGCAGCGAGCAGACATTTCGCCCCAAAGTGGTCCGAGTCGATCCAGCACAAGAGCTACGCTGGAGAGGAACGCTCGGCGCCGCTTGGATTTTTAGCGGAGAGCATTTCTTTTCGCTCGAAGCGCTCGACGAAGGGCGTCGTACACGTTTGGTTCATGGCGAGGACTTCAGCGGGATACTGGTTAAGTTTCTCGGACCGACGCTAACCCGCACGGCCCGCGGCTTCGTGCTCATGAATCAATCGACCAAGCGACGTTGCGAGGGTCGCTCATGAACTCTTCATCGCTGCGGATCCTGGGCGTCTCAGCCCTGGCTCTGGCCGTTCCTATTGCTATTTACTGCGCGCCCCAGGGCTCCTCGCCTCCTCAACTTCCAGCAACGACAACAGCTCTTCAGCAAGGGCCCGCCGTCGATGCCAAGCTGCCCGCTGAAGTGCGCATGAGTCGCTACCTCGTCGTCGACCAGTTTGGTTACACGCCTGAGATGCAAAAGATCGCCATCTTGGCTGACCCCGAACTGGGCTGGAACGCCGACGATCATTACAAGCCGGGCGCGAGGATCGAGGTGCGCCGAGCTGACAATGGCCGCCTCGTTTACCAAGGTGAGCCGACCGTATGGAACGGAGGCTCGGTCGAGCCCAGCTCAGGAGACCGCGGCTCTTGGTTCGACTTCAGTCAAGTTACCGAGCCAGGCTCCTATTTCTTGAACGATGCGGCCGTAGGCGTGAGAAGCGCCGAATTTGTGATCGGAAAGGACGCGTACGACAAGGTCCTTCGAGCAGCGCTTCGGACGTTCTATTTCAATCGAGCCAACTTCGCCAAGGTTGAGCCCTTCGCTTGTGTGGAGCAGAAATGTTGGCTGCAAGGGCAAGACTACATGGGCCCGCATCAGGATGGGGCAGCACGAAGCGTCCGCGACAAAACCAACGAAGCCACAGCGCGTGATTTGAGGGGTGGCTTCTGGGACGCAGGAGACGTCAACAAATACGTTTCGTTCGCTTATGCTCCCCTTCACCAGCTCCTGACCGCTTACGCGGAGAACCCAACCGCGTTCGACGATGCGCTCAATATCCCCGAGTCGAAGAACGGCATCCCCGATATCTTGGATTTGATCCAAGTGGAGCTCGAGTTCTTCAAGAAGATGCAGGCAGAAGACCTCGGTGGAGGCGTGCTACCCAAGGTGGGCAACATCGAATATGGCGACCCGGCCCCTGAAGCCTCCAAGCTCGAGCGCTACTATTATCCCGAGTCGTGCTCGTCGGCGGTGATCAGCGTTGCTAGCGTGTTCGCCCATGCTGCGTTGATTTGGAGTCGGATTCCGGCGCTCGAAGCGGAGAGCAAAGAACTCCTCGCCCGGGCCCAGCAGGCTTTCGTCCACTATCAGAGTCATCCTCGTTCCGACGCTTGCGACGACGGGAGCATCCACGCTGGTGATTCGGATGTTTCCTTGGCCGACCAAGATGGGCGCGCACTGAGCGCGGCCATCTACCTGACAGCTCACAACGCAAAGCCGGAATACGCGAAGACTTTGGCCGCAAATTGGCAAAAAACTCGCCTCTTCTCCGAGGATCGCCTGGGAGTCTATGACGCGCCCATTGGCGATGCACTTCTCTACTACGCTAAGCGCGTCCAGGGTGCCGACCCGGAGATCAGCAAGGCCATTGTCGAACGAGTGCGCAATGTGGCGGCGAGCTCGGATGTTTGCACATTCGATGCCAATCGAAGCCTGTACCGCGTCTACATGCGGCCCGATAGCCTCCACTGGGGCAGCAACCAAATGCGGGCCAACTTCGGCAGTAGCGCTCTTTTGCCGGTCGTTTACGAGTTTAGCCAAGGCGAAGACGCCCTCAAGCTAAAGAACCGCGCGGCCGATCTGCTCCACTACTTTCACGGCCAGAACCCGCTCGGTTTGGTGATGCTGTCCAACATGGGCCTCTACGGCGCCGAGCGCAGCATCAATGAAATCTATCACGCCTGGTTTCACGATGGAGACCCGAAGTTTGATAGCGCCGATCGCTCAACGCTCGGGCCGGCACCTGGCTACGTGGTAGGCGGCGTGAACCCAAGCTACTGCGCGGGCGACCGCGACCATCGCTGTTTTTCGAGTGCCTTCTCCAAGCAACCTCCGGAAAAGGCCTATATCGACACCAACACGGGCTACGACGCGCTCGCCGAGTTCGACATGTCTTGGGCCCTCTCCGAGCCAGCAATCTATTACCAGGCCGCCTACATCAAACTATTGTCGAAGTTTGTCACCCCATCAAAATAGTTCGTGGCGGTCTGCACGATAGTGTCGGCGCTAAACGTGGAGCTCGCCCGGCAAGACTTCTTCAGCCAGAAATAGTCGTTCGGCTTCCTTCGACATGCGCACAAGTATGTGGTCATTGTTAACGCAAGCCAGCATAGTATGCCCGGTAGCTATCAGCTGATCTTCTTCCCCCGCGGCGGGCCGAAAGACTTGGTAGTCAAAGCCCACTCTTACGCGACTCAAGAAACTGAGCCGCGCCTCGACCGTTAGAAGATCGTCAAGGAAGGCTGGCTTCCTGTAGTCGACGCTCAGCCCAATCACAGGCAAGTGCAGCCCGAGGTTCGTCCAAGAAAAGTAGTTGAGCCCCCGGCGCCGCAGGTACTCGATGCGAGCTACCTCGAAGTAGTTCACGTAGTTCGAGTGATGCACTACCCCCATCATGTCTGTGTCTGAGAAACGGACGCGCAAGTGCGAGCGAGTTCGACAATGTTCCGGAAATGAAGTCAGGGGCGGCATGGCAGGCGGGAGCGGTCTGTCCCCAAAGGACGGGAGCTAGGGCGCAGACCATATAAAAAGGCTACCGGGGCGCAATCCAGTTCGAGCTTTTGCAGTGAAGAACATCTGGAGCCCAGCGGTCGCAAAAAAGCTCCCGAACCGCGAACCAGGCTATGCGACGTCCCTAGACCTTCGGATGTTCCCCTCGGGTGAGCTGTTCGCATGAGCTATTTGGGCGAGTTCTCGGGTGAATGAGCGTTCATGCTCGCACCTGAAACGTTCCCTGTGATATTCACGATTCCGACACTAGCATAAGACTCCACACCCATGACTTGTCCGATCCTTCGAACACGTAGCGCTGGAATCCTCCTTCACCCAACCTCGCTGGCAGGGCCCCTGAGCTCGGGAGACCTCGGACCCGAGGCATACAGGTTCATCGACTTCCTGGCCGCGGCGAAGATCAGCGTCTGGCAGATGTTGCCGATTCATCCGATCGGCGCCGGCGATTCGCCTTACGATAGTCCGAGTGCGTTCGCGGGCGCTCCTCATCTAATCAGCCTCGAGGAGCTCGTCCAGGAGGGACTCTTAACGCCCACCGAACTCATCGAAGCCACACAATCCACTCCGCGGCCCAGCCTTCCACGTAAGGCTGACCTCGGCCAAGGGCTTGCGACACGCACGGTATGGCTGCGGCGCGCGTATGGCAGATTCAAAGAATCAGGCGAGAGCCCGCTAAGTCGTGACTTCGAAGCCTACCTTGGCCGTGAGGCCTCTTGGGTACATGACTTTGCACTGTACCTCGCGCTCAAAGCCAAGCTTGGCGCCCCAACCTGGCTCGCATTTCCCGCGGAGCTCAGGCGTCGCGATTTCGATGCCCTGGCACGGGCCCATCAGGAACTAAGTTCAGAGGTCGGCTATCGCCTCTTTGAACAGTTCTGTTTCGATCGCCAATGGACTCGCTTACGGGAATACGCCCATTCGAAGGGGGTCTACTTGATGGGCGACATCCCCATGTTCGTCGCTCACGACTCGGTCGACGTTTGGTCGAATCAACATATGTTTTTCCTCGATGAGCGCGGGGAACGCACGGTGCAAGCTGGAGTGCCACCCGACTACTTCTCAGAAGAGGGTCAACTCTGGGGAAATCCCCTCTACCGCTGGGATACGATGCGAGCGGACGGCTTCGGCTGGTGGGTCGATCGTCTGCGCCGTGAGCTTCGCCGGTTCGACGCAGTGCGTCTCGATCACTTCATTGCCTTCTCTCGATATTGGGAAGTCCCTGTTCCTGCAAGCAACGCCAAGGCCGGGCGATACGTTGACGTGCCGGGTTATGACTTCTTCGAGCGAGTGCGACACGACCTCGGCTCACTCCCTTTCGTCGCCGAAGACCTCGGAATCTTGACGCGTGAAGTGGAGGCATTGCGAGACCATTTCGAACTACCCGGTATGCGTGTGTTGCAGTTTGCGTTCAGCCCTGGCGCCGAAGGCTATCTCCCCTATCGCCACCCCGCAGCTTGTGTTGGATATACGGGCACTCACGACAATGACACGACCGTCGGTTATGTGAGTTCGATCGTAAGTGCAGCCGGGCTCGGAGAAAAACCCGCCGTCGTAGAACTGGGCCGCCTGGAGGCCTGGACGGGCACCCGCGATCCCGCTCTTGCAACTGCGGCTCTGATCCGCGCGCTTTTCGCCTCTCCCGCCGATACGGCCATCTTGCCCATGCAAGACGTGCTTCGCTTGGAGACGGCTCATCGCATGAATATTCCTGGAACGGCCCAAGGAAACTGGGCCTTCCGCTTGCTCCCAGGCGACCTCGACTCGGCCCGCGCTCTGGAACTCGCGGCGCTGGCGCTAGCAACTGGCCGAGCCCAAACTGAGTAATGAGTCTCGCGCCTCCGCTCTTGATCGCGCTCGAACTCGAGGGGCGCCCGGTGATTGTGTTCGGTCAGAGTGGCGAAGCGGCTCGACGATGCAAAACCCTGCTGGAACATGGCGCACGTGTCACCGTTGTGGCCGAGGTGCTCTCCCCTGAGCTCGCAGAGCTTCACGCGCAGAACCCAGAGTTGACTCTCCATCTTCGCGAACCCGAACCTGAAGACCTTCACGGCCAGTGGCTCGTTGTTTTGGCTGATCGAAACCCGGCCTGGCTTCAGAAACTTGGCCCCGCCGCGGAGGTCGCGCACATCCCCTTTTGCGCTGTAGATCAGCCTGGTTTCAATTCCTTCTCCCACGTCGGCGTTGCGAAGGCTGGCCCCTTGCAGCTCGGAATTAGTACAGCAGGCCGTGCACCGGGGCTCGCCGCGGTCTTCAAGCGCGAACTGCAAAAACTGCTCGACCGAAGTAACGTAGAAGAGCTCGTGGCTAAGGTCGTCCGCTTACGTGAAAGTTCTGCCCCGGCCGAGCGCAGCGATCGCGTTCGCCAGTACGTCCAGGCCATCCAGATTGATGGCCTCATCCGCGCGCTAGACGGGCCTAATCTCGGAGAGTCTGGCCCCGCAGAGTCTGGCCCCGCAGAGTCTGGCCCTGCAGAGTCTGGCCCTGCAGAGTCTGGCCTAGCGGAACTTAGCTCGGGAGAGCTCCAAAAACCGCGCGATCCTTAGCCGCCCAGCGGGCTGAAAGAAATACTCATAAACAGCTCACTCAAAAAGTGGAGCTGTTGTCGCCGCAGGCGGCTGATATTTGGCGAGAATCGCGATCTCATAGTAGCGAAACTGATGCTCGATCTTCTCCCAGTCGGGCGCTTTGAGTCCTTGCTTCACGCACTTGGTTGCGTGCCGCGCTTGGGGCCCTCGCCAAGATCCGCTCGCTCCCGGGAAGACATGCATTTGCTTCTGCGCAAAGTCGATCTTCAAGACATAGTTGAGAGTGCCCCCTTCCCGAGTGCGCGGCGCACAGTCGACCGATGCATCGATGGCATCCGAGAGCGTCTGCTCGAAAAAAGGAAGCGCGTCGCATTGCTGCCCTGATTGGCCCGTGCCGGCTTGCGTCGCGCCGCAACGGATACGCTCGGGCGGGCCGAGAACCAGACGCTCATCTCGTTTGGGCCCCTCGTTTACGACCTTCACCGAGGGCGAGAAGGTGGTGGGCATTTGCCCAGGAACGGGGGCTGGCTCCTGACTAGGACGCCGCAACAGATAGAGCGGCAAGGCGATAAGCAGCACCGCCACGACTGTGGCCAAGATGGTCTGCCCTCGAATAGGTCGATCAATCTGGGCTGCGGACTTAACGCCGAGTCTCCGTAGCGCCGGCTCACTAGGAGGGGCAGAGGGCAAGCGTCGTGAAAAACGCATACTTTAGAACTCGAGCAGTTGTTCCACGGGCTGTTCGGGGTCTCCTCGAACGACGGATGCATCGAGGTCGAGAGTGTCAGGCATCAAGCCCTGCACCTGGGCCACAACTTGCTCCACGATAGCGCGCGCTTCGTCGATCCCAGGACCCATCATGCCCACCGCGAACTTCAGGTGCCCGGTTCGGCCCGAAACAGCCGGAATCATGGCAATCATCATCATCTCGGTGAGCTCAACGATGCGCGTTGCGACCCGACGCAAGGCCAACATTTCAAGGATCGTGGGTCGCTCGGAGTCCGAACGTGTGGGGCCCCGAATTTGATAGCGTGCCAAAGAAACACTGGAGCCTGTCCACTTGGCGAAGGCTACTTCTTCGTTCAACCCCTTTAGAAACTGATCGCGATGCAAAAGACCCGTCAGTCCGTCGTGGCGCTGCAAGTACGTGCGAGCCCGCTCATGTTGCGCGCTGCCACTTGGGAAGCTGACGAGCTTGACCCGACACTCTCCGAGCTGAGCTTCTGCTCCATGCAAGAGGCTAAGACGCTTCTTCCGGTCGTAGCTGTGGTCAGCGAAAGTGCCGTTCGTGCTACCCACATCTTCGACCAACCACGTCCCTGCTTGCCAGCGGAGCACGGCATGATTGCCGGAGACGGTCGCCTCGGGCAGCACGATGTCTTGGTCTGCGCGTCGGCCGATCGTGAGCGTCGGCTGATTGAGTGGGAACAAAAGCCCGGGCGAATCCGTGGCGTTGGTGCAAAACGTTACGAGTAGGCCCTGCGCGCCCGGATGGAACGTTTCGACGTGGGAGCGACCGAGCGGTACGCCGGGAGCGATGCGCTCCTTCGGCATTTGCAATTGGCTCGTGGTGAGCTGCACCGGATTGAAAAATCGCATGCGGCGCGCTTCAGGCCGCATCTCTGCATCGTCGGATAAACAGCGGAAGATCTGCTTCACTTCGTCGACCGAGAGCGACGCGGGCACGTCAAACATGATTTGACTGCGCATCGGCTTTTGGCGCGGTTTGTAGCCCGGCTCGGGCACGCGACAGGTCCACATTTCCCACAGCGTGAGTCCGAGCGCATACAGGTCGTCCTCTGGACTTGCTCCGCCGCTCTTGAGTCGCTCGGGAGCCATATAGTTCGGGGTGCCACCATCAGGAGGTGCGCCTGGCCTACGCGCGCCAAGCCGTGCACGCTCTTGAGCGAAGCCGAAGTCCAAAATGATGGCCCGATCTTTGGTGACCATCACGTTCCCCGGCTTCAAATCGCCGTGAACGAGACCCTGAGCATGAATGGCAGCCAGCCCCGCCGTGACTTCGCTCGCGATCTTTCGAAACTCGTCAGCAGAGTATCCGCCTTGTGCCTTGCGGCGGCGAATGTGCGTATGGAGCGTCTGGCCATTGATATGCTCCATGACCAAGATGGGCCCCCAAAGACTCGGCGCTAGGTCGTGAACACGACAGACGTTGGGGTGGCTGATGGAACGAGCGAGAAGGAGCTCCTGACGGAGGGCCTCGTCGTCACCGGGCATGCGCGATTCTTCGCGCACAACCTTGAGGGCCACAGGCTCTTGTGTGCTTCTGTCATAAGCCAAAAACACTTCGCCCATGCCGCCCTTGCCGAGCGATTGGCGAATCTCATAACGCTCATTGACAAGGCTACCCGGACCGAGGGGTGGGGGAGTTTTGGTTTGCTGCATTGCCCAAATCGCTAGAGAGTCGATCCCTCCGCACTTCAACCCCGAGAGTCGCGAATTTACGCTCTAGACGCAACGTTCTGGGTAAATTTGGAGCAAATTGGGGGATGCGAGGCTCCCGTCACCGCGACGACCGCAAGTGGGGCAACTCTTGCGCGATTCCAGGCACCCTGATAGGCGGAGAGCGAGGCCAAAGGAAAATCGGCCTCCGTAAACGAAGCGGCGCCATTCGGCGCCAGGGAATCCGGTGAGACACCGGAGCGGCCCCCGCCACTGTAACCGGGAACGAAAGCCTAAGCTCGAAGCCGCCGCTGTGCGCCAGAGCTCAAACCCACTCCGAACCACAAGTCGGGGGAAGGGAGGCCTGAGGAAGATCCGGAAGCCAGGAGACCGGCCTCGTTTGCGCCATGGCACTGCCCAAGGGGTGCCATGTCACGAACCGCTCGCGGGGTGCGACGGATCGCGGTGCCGCCGCGTGCGGCCGTGATCCGTTCTTTCTCCACGAGCCTCCGGGCCGATCGAGGCCTCCTAGCGGGCGGGGTGCCCGCGAAAAGTGGAGAAGAAAACGGACATGAAAATTACGAAAACCCTTGGCCTCATCCCCCTCGCGCTCACGCTGAGCTTTGCTTGTAACAACGGGAGCACTCCCGACGACGCCGGCGGCGAACCGAATTCGAGTGGAGGCAAGGCCAGTGGCGGCGCAAGCGGCGGCGGCAAGTCGGGCAGCGGCGGGAAATCGGCCAGCGGCGGCAAGACGAGTAGCGGCGGGAAATCGGCAGGAGGAGGGACGGCTAGCGGCGGCCTGTCCACGAGCGGTGGGGACGGCGGCGAAGGGGGTGTTCCCACTTCGGGCGGCGCGCCTGGTTGTGACGCGCCCGACCCTCCCAGTTGGGCAGCCATGGGCGGCTTCGGCGGAGCCTATGGTGAGCCAGAAGCTGAGCTCAACGACTCCCTCACGGGAAGCTACGTGGACAACTATGGTGGGCAACATGATATCGGCGCCTCGTCATGGGACACAGGCTATTCGCTCTTCCATTATGCATATGTCAATAACGAGGAGCGGTGGATCGTTGCGCTGAACGATTCGAGCAACGGTTACTTCCCTGATCTGTGGAGCAAGTTCGTACTGCTCGAGACAGCCGAGGACCTCTACTATTGCCAGTCGGCCTACGCTGCACCTTCCTTCGAAGACGCCTATTGCGACAGCGCTGCGGACCCGAGCAACCTGGTCAGCGGTTGTTCTGGCTTTGCGTGGTCAAAGCTTGAGGCCGTGGCTCCGTAAGGTTCTCGCCCGCTCAACTCTTGCCCGCGGCTAGCTAGGCCTAAGGAACGAAGCCTAGCTTGACAGAGTCGCCGTCGAGCGCCGCGCCGGGCGCGGTGCTCGACGCAGCGGGGTGGCTCCGCTACCCTGAACCTATGGCGCTCGATGAGCTGCGAGCCTTTCTGGCCCTCGTTGAACAAGGGTCCTATACGGCCGCGGCCAAATCTCTGGATTTTGCTCGCTCTAGCCTGACCAAACAGGTGGAGTCGCTCGAAGCCAACGTGGGCGCGCCGCTGCTCGATCGAGTCACGGGCGGCTTCACCCTGACGCGCGCTGGTGAAATCCTCGCCGAGCGCGGGAAGCGCGCGCTGTCTGAGGTCAACAGCGTCTTAGAGGCGGCCCGCTCCCTCAAAGCCGAAGCCCCGAGTGTGATTTTGGAGATCCCAGTGGGGACGCCACCCGCCTTCGAGCAGGCTCTCTATTCCACCTTGCGCAAGGCGGCGCCCTTCATGCGCTTCTCGGTCCGCTACACTCCCTTCCAACCTTCCCCGGAGTCGGACGCCTGGATCATCATTCACAACGCTCCCCTGCCCGAAGGAGCTGAATTTCGTTCGCGACGCGTGGCGAGCATCGAACGACGCCTCCAGGCCTCGTCCGACTACCTAGAAGCTAACGGGGTTCCTGTCGATCTCGAGGACTTAGCCAAACATTCGATCATATTTTGGGCAGCAAGACCAGACGAAGGTTCGCTCTTGCCGGTCTTGGGCAAGGCTCCCTTCCCTGTGCGGCCCGTGCTCGTTACGCCGAACGCGCACCTCACGAGAAAGATAGCAAGTGCGGGCAACGCGCTCGCTTTTGCACCTCGTCTATCTTCCTTGCTGCGAACCCTTTCGGACGAACCTCGGCTCGAACTCGTCCTCGAAACGCTGGTTGGAGATCAAACAGACTTCTGGTTCTCCGTAAGAAAAACGGAGCTCAATCCAGCGCTCGAAGCGCTAGCCCTCTCACTCGGGCGCTTCTTAGCAACCGTTATGGGAGGCTCTTCGAACGCTGATTCGAGCGTCGGCCCGCGCCCATCGGGGGCGCCGCCTGCGCCCAGCGTGCCGCCCAGCGCGAGCGGCCGGTAGTCGCTCAGGGCGCGCTGCCGCAAGGTTTGAGCATCGTAATCGACCAGGGCGCTGGGTTGCTGCAAGCCTTCGTACAAAACAAAGCCGTCATCCATAGGCCTTGCTCGCTAATACCTGGGAAAGCCCCGCGCGCCGCGTCACTCAGCGTCTCTAAACCTATGCTCGTACCCGCCTTCACGTCGGCCTCGTACCAAGCATCCGCCATGCTCTGCAGGTCCAAGAAATTACCTTCAAGGTCGGCCGTGGTTTCTGTTTCGAAATGGGCCACGACCGCCTTCGTCACACGCGTGGGTACGAAGACATTGCCGAGTGCGTTCTTGGTCATTCGACTCCAATCGACATTGAGCTGGGGCGTGAGGACCGGAACCTCAACCACCTTCGCTTGAGCGAAGCTAGCCGTAGCCATCAGTGTCGTTAGGCCATCCTTCAGCTCGAGCGTTGTAGCCGCCGCCGCTGAGTCGAGCTTGAACAGGTGAAGCATTCGCGCGTCGCTGCCCGCATTCGTGCCCGCCTGCGCGATAGCGAGAAAGGTGTAAGAGCTTGGTGGATATTGATAGTTTGGATCCGTGGTGTCGAAGAAGGGTCGTAAATCTTCGGCCGGCACAGGGGCATTACTCGGGTCAAGCGCCCCAAACGAGAACAAGTTCTTGGTGGTGAAGGTGCCGTCCGGATAAATACTGAGCGCCCCCTTCTGCAAGCTAGCATCCAGCGTGTCTGCGCTGAGATGACCCTCGATCTCCTCGGGTGACATGTTCCACAGCGTCAAGAGCACCAACTTGATGTCTTCTGGAGCGTGTACGGCATGGCCGAAAAAGTCCTGAGTTAGCCCGGTCCAGTCAATGAGAAGATCGGTATTACCTTTGAGCGTGCTCTGCGAGATGTCGAGCTTGGTAACCAAGCTATAGTTCGAATCATTTTCGATCTGAACGGCTTGTCCTCCCTCGCAAGCCGAAGCCGGAAGACCGCCGACTGCAGGTGCGCCGCCCGCGGCCGCAGAGCCGCCACTACCCGTTACGGGCGGCATATACTCTGAGCAGCCGATGGGCGAGGTAGCGGCGAGTCCTCCCAGGGAGGCCACACATAGCGCGGGCAGATACCGGGCACGCTCGCGCCGGGCGAGCCAACTCCGCCCTCCGAAAGTCGATGTCGTTTTCAAGGTCGCTCCTCTTCACCGTAGAGGCTCTTTCGATGCGAAGAGTAGCCGATCGGGCCCACGCTGATTTCCCGAAGCAGTACCCGCTCTTGGTCAATCTCGTGCATGATACCGACGTTTGAATAGGTGATGAACGTGTTGCCTCCCGGGAGGCGCCTCACGTCGCCAAACGCGATCGACTTCTCGCCACCGCTATAGGTAGAGAGCAGTTGCGCTGATTTTTGGGCCAAATCGAATTGAAATTCGAGCACGTGAGACTCGGTATCGTCGTCTGCGTTATTAAAAACCAACAGATGATCTGCGAAGAATTGGTGCCCGTGTTGCGCGTCCCAATCGATGCCACCAGCCGCCAAACCGAACTGATCCTTGACGCCATTGAATATGCCTAGCACCTCCGCGCTGGGATAGCCGAGGAGTACAATCGTGTCCGAGTGCCGCATCGAAAATGAAATCGCCTGGTGCTCGGGCACATAGGTTATGTAATTGGTATGCGCGCCAACATCGTCAGCGATATCAGCAAAATTATCGCGCTCATTATAGAGGACGGTGACTTGGCCAGACTCAGGATCAAGCTCCTTGATGATGTCGGCCCCCTCATTGCCAATCGTGCCACCTCCATTTTCTTGTTCGTGAAAGAGGATGTGGTTTTGGGGGAGCGTCGTGAAGTCGTGATGCCGGCCACCGAGCGCGAAGTCCTGCTCGTTTTCGCCGTCTAAGGTGATGCGCCGGAGCGCGCCCTTGGTGTTGACGTTGTTGAAGTTACCTACCCAAAAATAGCGACCATCGTAAGAAAAACGCGCCCTCGTGCATTCGCCCACCGGAGAATCGCTGAGGTCATACGCCCAAACGTATTCGCCCTCTTTGTCGAGGATGAAAGCAAACGAATCGCCCGCCTGAGGTTGGCCGGGCGTGCCCATCCCCACGCCATTGCAAGAGACTGTGAAGCCCCCATAGAGCTTGCTCGGATTGCTATCGGTCACGCGCACTGGGGGCAACGCGTTCGGCAAGAAGCCCGTCTTCAGCACTTGAGGTTCGCTCGTGTACGTCGTGCCGCTACTCGTAGCCACGATGCGAAACGTGTACTCGGTGTTGGGCTTCATACCGAGCAAGAGAGTACGGTAGCTCGCCGCGCTGAGATCAACGGGCGCGACGTACTCGGTGCCGGTTCGGCCAAACTCGATTTGCGCTTGATCGATAGGAGACTTGTCGATCGACCATTCCACGACACCTACGGTGGCGATGGCTGGAGCGACCGAGGCCGTAATCTGAAACGTCACCTGGCCTACATTCGTGGCCCCGCCCGTCGCGACCTGGCCCCCGCCCCCAGCAGCTGCTGAACCTCCGCCAGCCGCTGCTGAACTTCCGCCCGCGGCTGTTGCGCTAGTGGGCGGCTCGCCACCACCACAGGCCATCAAGAAGTTCGCGAGAAATCCAAGTAAAGCGACTTTTGGCGCAAACGCGCCAAAACGCTTCCGATAAGAACGAATCATTCTAGTTTCCTTTCAAGCAATGCGCTCCTGGAAAAGCAAGCTATCCAAGGTTGGTTGCCGCCCGTCGCCAAATCAGGCGCACCACCTTGGAAACCGGTTTCCCCTTGAACTTCGGGAAGCTCCGAGGGATTACCTTCGCGCCATGGCAAATACTTCATCGGGACGTCCCGGCTTCGTCGTGTGGCTCACCGGCCTCCCCTGTTCGGGAAAGTCGACCATTTCGGGCTGGCTCTCCAAGGCTATCCTGGAAACAAGCCGCAACGTCGAGATCCTCGACGGGGACATCGTCAGGACCAATCTCACCCAAGGGCTCGGCTTCGACAAAGACGACCGAGATCGAAACGTGCGCCGCGTGGGGTTTGTCGCCAACCTCTTGTCGCGAAATGGGACCGCCGTGATTTGTGCAGTGGTAAGCCCCTACCGAAACATCCGGGACGAGCTGCGAGCTGACGTTACCAACTTGATTGAAGTGTTCGTTGATACGCCGGCTGAGATCTGCGCGCAGCGCGACGTAAAGGGTATGTGGGCCAAAGCCAAAGCCGGCGAACTCAAGAACTTCACCGGCTATGACGACCCCTATGAAGCACCGAAGACGCCCCACGTTCACATCAAGACGCAGGAAGAGACTGTCGATCAGAGCGGGCAGAAAGTGCTCGATTACCTGCTGAGCCAGGGCTGGCTATAACGAGTCAATCACTCACAACTCGCGACTCGGGTACTGAGTAACGAGGGCGCTGAGTCACGAGAGCGCTGAGTCACAAAGCAAAAAAGAGCCGCACCCATCAGTGCGGCTCTTTTTTATTTGGTTGAGACTTGTGAACTAAAGCTCGGTTACGCCCTCACTTGAGCGACGAAAGTAGGAGTTCGCGATAGTCAGTGCCGGGAGCGAAGTAGGAGGCCAGCACGATTTTGCTCTTGTCGGTACCCGCGTCGGCACGGTCCACCACGACCTGTCCTTCACGCGTCACGGCCACGGTGCGAAGCCCGGCTGAATCAATGCGGTAGAAGACCTTGTCGCCCTCTTTGTAGCCGCGATCCTTCAGAGGCTGAAACCAGACCGGCAACCCCTCACTCACCTGCTTCCGCACGGCCGCCGAGATCAGCCCTGCCTTTTCGGCCGCCTCCAGGCTCTCGCGTACACCTCCGATCCATTGGTCGAGCGTGACGCTGCGCACGAACTTGAGCTGAATGACCGCCCGATCGGCAGCTAACACAACCTTCGCGAGCTCTGCTTGTGCCGCAGGCGAGTTGGGCTTGCCTCCGAGCACCTGCTTGAACTTCTCCTGAACACCGGACCCCACCTTCACGTCGATGGTGGCGATGTCGACCTTGAGGATCGTCTTTTCGAGCATCATGTGCATGCTCGAAAGGGCCCCACTCGCGAGGCCCGACTCGCTCAGTGAGGGCACTTCAGCGGCGAACGCCAACGTTGCGGTGAGAGCAACTGCGAAAAACGACGCCATCACGCCTCGACCGAGGCGATGTAGGAAGCGATTCGAAGATAGGGAGGCCATGGCGGAGATAGAACCATGCGAGACGGCAGAGTCCACTGAAAAGTAGGGACGAGAGCGGGAGAGAGGCGACTGGCTCATGAAATGGGGTCCTGGTTTTTGTGAAATCCGAAAATGCCCAGATGGTTAAAATTTTGCATAGAAATAGCGCCGTGGAAGCGGGACAATAGAGGGAGTTCGGCAGGTTGCGGGTACAGAGCCCTACCGACTAGAAACGGGCACTCGCCCGCCTGAGTTCCGACATGAACACGACTTTCCAGCGCATGCTGCGCATCTACCGGGTGCTCCGAAGGGCACACGGACTCCGCGTCGCTCCCCTCTTCCTCGCCTGCTTCTTTGGCTTTCTGCGTTTGGTCGTCGCGATGAGTATGTCGCTGGACCGGCTCTTCTTCCCCATCCTGAAGCGCACGCGAGCCACAAATCCAATCGTGATTGTGGGCAATCCGCGCACCGGCACGACCTTCCTGCAGCGCTTCCTGTCCGATGCTGGCTTTGGGGCCGGGATGGAGCTCTTCTTGATGCTCTACCCGTCACTCCTGCTTCAAGCGATGCTCAAGCCGGTGCTGCCGTTGCTCGAGAAGCTGAATCCAGCCCAGTTCCATTCGAGCGCCGTTCACGAGACGAGTCTCTCCTCCGTTGAGACGGACGACGTAGCGCTCCTGTTCCGCTACCTCGATGGCTTCTTCCTGTACGGATTTTTCCTAGCCTTCGACGACGAAGACCTCCTCGCTGAGTTCGATCCACGCGTTCGCGACACCTCCTCGCGCGACTTCGATTGGCTCGACGAGCTGTGGGCCCGCAGCTTGGTTAAGCACAATGCAGAGCGTAACGTCGCAAAACTGTTCACGTTGTCGACGCGTCTGCCGCAGTTTATGGCGCGTTTTCCTGATGCTCGCATCCTCTACATGGTGCGAGACCCCATCGACGTCATCCCCAGCACACTGAGCCTCGTGACGGGCCCGCTCGATAAGGCATTTGGCTTCTGGAAGAAGCCTGAGGCCGAACGCAAGCGCTTCTTGAACCGTCTGTATTCAGCGCTCGTCGCGATTTTAGAGCGCTTCCATGAGGAATGGACGCAAGGCAAGATTGATCCGAACCGTATCTACTTCGTTCGTTATGATCGCATGATGCTCGACTTCGAGACGGTCGTAGAAGAGATGTGTACCTTCCTCAATCATCCGCTAACACCTGAGCTCGAAGCCGAGGTGCGGAAGATTGGTGAAAAACAGCGCTCTTATAAGTCTGAGCACAAGTACGACTTAACGAAGTATGGCCTCACCGAGGAGCAGATTCGGCACGACTGTAAGTTCCTCTATGATACCTTCTTGCCGCCGCTCAGCCCTCCTCAGGCTTAGTGTACAATCTAAGAGCGCGCCGGAGTTCGGGCCCCGCCCCTAAGCTGACTTTGGCCTGACGGGGGGCGCGCTGGCTCCTCAAGAAGGTCGCCTATTCGCGGCACCCTTTTTCCCTTTGGAACCTTGGCCTTCGGGCGTTGTCCGATTCGAAGATGCCTTCGATGCTAGCTCAGCCTGTCGACCTCCTGCATAGCGTCCCGGAGTTTCGCATCCAGGCCGAGTTAGTCGATACGGCCATCGTGTTCGCCTTCGCGGGCAGCGGGACCGGAGGGCTATTTAGTGATGCACTGGCCCAGGCCACCATCGCTCCGTCCGATTTCGACCCACGCGGCTTCGGGGACGACCTATTTCTGAAGGAATTTCTCAGAACCTGTTTCATCTTGCGCTCGCGCGGCAAAGTAGTTGCTCCCTGCACAAGCTATCTACTCAGGCTCCTGTCTCACCCACCTCGCGACCTCGCAACGCTCGCTTTGCGTCGCGGAGTGCTCTTTGAACTTCGAGAGCGCGCAGACTTCGCCGTCGCCCTGCAATCCGCGTACGAACGGCTCATTCGCCTTCGTGATTTGCTGGAAGGTGGAGGCATCACAGACCGCTTCGAGCCTACTCGCCGCCAACTCGACATCCTGGGCACGTTTCGCGACCTTATTTTCGAGTTGAGCGCCTTGAGCGGCGCCTCGTCGGCTCTCTCTAGGCTGGCTGAGTACGCGAACCGCGTGCGAAGTGGCGAGGCCTTTGTGGCTCTCGTCGATTTACTTCGCTTCGATGCCAAGCTGGCGACCGTCCATTTTCAGCTCAGCATTGGCGCGGATGGTCGGGTGCGCGAGCTCAATTTGAAGAAGGTCGAAGAGGACTCGACGAACGTCTTCATTCAATCACCGTGGCGAAGGTGGCTGGCTCGGCTGGAGCTATTCGGACGCGGTTACCACTTCAGTGAAGCCGAAGTGATGGCCAGACTGCTCGACGCCGTGTTCGAAGGCGTCCGCCACGAGTTCGTACCGCTCGTCCAATTATTAGGTGATTTAGAGTTCTATCTTGGCGCGTTGAGCTTCGCCGGCCGCGCCGAGGCGGCGGGCCTTTCTGTATCGCTACCCGAGTTCGTGGCCCAAGGTCAGCCAAAGGTTCTGTCGGGGCTATGGAACCCACTCCTGCTGGGCTCGGGCATCCGCCCCATTCCTTGTCATGTGGCGCTCGACCGGCCCGATACCATCTTGCTCGTCACCGGCCCCAACTCAGGCGGAAAGACGCGCCTCTTGCAATCAGTCGCCTATTGCCAGCTTCTGGGGCAGCTCGGGCTATTTGTGCCGGCCGCCGAAGCCAAGCTGTGCTTTGCGCCCGGGCTGGTGGTGTCGCTGATTCAAGAGGCCAGCGCAGACCAAACGGAAGGCCGCCTCGGCGTCGAGCTCATGCGCATTCGGGCCTTGTTCGAATCGCTCCCTGTTGGGGCCATGGTGCTGCTCGATGAACTCTGCTCGGGCACGAACCCTTCCGAAGGCGAAGAGATCTTCGAGTTGGTAGTGCAAATGCTAACATTGCTCGCTCCCCAAGCCTTCATTACCACGCATTTTTTGGCCTTTGCGGAGCGACTCAACCAGGAGCAGAAAGTCGCGAGTCTTCGCTTTTTGCAAGTGGAGCTCGATCCGAGTCAACGACCCACCTATCAGTTCGTGCCCGGCGTAGCCAAAACATCCTTGGCCGGGCAAGCGGCTGAACGACTCGGAGTCACGGGCGAACAGCTCTTAGCTTTGATTCAAAAAAAGGCGGGGCGCTCGTCGCTCGGGAGGGCTTAGTCGTGCCGACTTTCCTCGCCAATGGCAGAATGTCGCCCGAACTTCGGCGGCGCATCCAGCGCAGCGTGAGTGGGGAGTCCGTGCTGAGCGTGCGCGGCGCCAAACGGCCCCAAGTACGAAGCCTGCTTCGCCTGGCCCTGTTCTCGGGGATCAGTCTGTTGAGTATCTGGCTCGTCTCCTCGTATCGGGCGGAGCAGCGAGCCCTCGGTGCGAGCCGAACCAGTCTCGAGGCGCGCTGGGCTCATTCCCGCGCCGGCCTGACGGCCACAGACTTAGACATGAATCACGACATCTTGGCGCTGATCGAGGCCGAAAGCGGCACGTACCGCGGCAATGTGCCAAGCACTCAACGAGGCCCAGAGGGGACGGCACGCTTGAGCGGGCCGGGCATCTTCTTGCGACTTACAATGGAAGAAGCTCTGAACGAGTCGGCCATCGTGGCGCGCAGCGCCGAGCGCGGGAAGGATGCTTTTTTGAGTTGTTTCATCGCGCCGCCCCCGGCCCCAGATGAAAAGTCCACGCTAAGCTGGGTGCGAAAGAGCTATTCAGCCGAGTTCGCGGGAGCCGAGCAGCTCAGCCAGTTTTTCTCGGCTTCGAAGCTTTTCCTCGCGACGACCGTGCTCAGCGCCGAGTTTGGTGCCGCCATCGCGCGCGCCAACACGCTCCGCGACTACCGTCGCCTCGATCAGGCGCTCGACGACGCGCATCTCAAAGAAACGCTGCCCTCGCTGGCCGCGACTACGTTCCTGCTCGTACTCGATGAACCCAAGGCAATCGGCAGCGTGACCGAGCTTGACGGCGCTTCTCCACACTGGGTTCGCTTTTCGCTCATCGATTTGACGACCAAGAGCGTGCTGTTCCGTTTTCGCGAGAAGGTCGACCCTAGTTGGGTGAGTGAGAAAAATCGGCCGCGCTACGCGTATTCACTCGATAGCTGCGCACTGGGCTCAAAAATGCGCGCTGAGTTCTTGGGTCCCGGGCAGGTGCTCCCCACGCAGGCTGAGCACGATAGCACTCCCTCGCAGTAGCCAGCGGCTTAGCGAGGAGCCGTTTCGTTCAATCGGGACCATCGTCCTAAAAAAAAGGCGCCCCGATAACTCGAGGCGCCTTCCTTCGAAGCGAAAAAACGGAACTTACGTGCGCTCTAGATAGGCGGTCGTAAAGTACTCGTCTTTCGTGTTCGGATTCTGGGCAAATTGGTTCGTGATAAAGACCGACGTTCTGCCGTTCTGTTCATTGAGCATTTCCATACGCATGGCGCGGAAGCGCTTGGCGCCCACGCTCTTAACGTCGGCGCTTTGCAGCTTCTTGAGCCGCTTGCCAGCCATATCGAAGAATACACCCTGACGAACGGTAAAGGTCGCTTTGCTGACCCAGAAGGTTTTCTTTGAATAACCCTCCGACTTGCCCGTCTCCGCGTCTTTGGGGGTCACGTCGACCACATAACAATCTTCTCCTTGGACCTTTTCTTCCTTCACAAAGGCATACGAATAGGCCTTGAGGTCTGGAACGGTCAAGTCAGCGTACGAGAACTCGCTGCCCATGAAGCTCTTGCCGCGATCAGCAGCTTTGATCATCTTCACCTTGCGCAACGCTGGTAAGTAAATCCAAACGTCATCGCCCGCAGCCTCATGATCAAAAACGAGGACTTTGGTGCCTTTGATATCGGCCGGTTCAATAAACTCATAGACGCGCTTCTCGGTCTTGCCACCGTCCACCAGCTTGGTCGCCATCTTGAGCTTGCGTTTTTCGGAGCCAATGACCATTTCAACAACGGCCTCAGAACCTTCGACCTTCAACGCGCCGACCACCTTCTGCATGATTTCGTCACCCGTGGGTGCGGCACCGGCCTCGAGGGCGGGCGAGAGTGCTCCGAGGGCTAGCGCGAGCGCTGCAACTAGGGTGGGGATTCGGCGGCTCATCGTCACTTTCTGCATCATGTTCTCCTTGTCGCGGGCGGTGCCGTGACTGCTACCCCGAGGGGTTAGGCTTCTTCCCAAACTGAGTAACCGCTTCGAGCTGAATCTGCGCACCTTTGCGCACTCGAATCAAAGAAAATGCCCATGTGGGCGGACGCTCGCTCGAGGGTTGCTTTATCCTGCTCCCCATGATCGGAACGTCAAGCGCTTGAACGACCTTGACGCACGTTCTGAGCGAAGCTGCATCACTTCGTCATAAGAGCGCCAACTGCTCCATCCGCAACAGCCGTAGGCAATGAGTCAGACGGTAATATTTGCTTCTCAGCACATATCAAAGCGACGCCGAACGTGCCCAGCACGAGTAGGAGCGTGGAAGCGAAACCACCAGCGTTCTCCCTGACACCTATCGGCTCGAAGTGGTACGATTAGAGAGTGTCCTTGCCCGAACTTTTCTTGTCCAAGCCCGGCGTAGCTTTTCCGGGACAACTCGTGGAGAACACGGGTGTAATAGAACGGGTAAAGCAGAATTTTCGCGGAACACCGAGCGAGTGGTCTGTCGTCGAGTCGGGCATCGAAAAGCTCTTTGCGCTGTGCAGTTCAAAGCAACGCTACTTGGAAGATGATCTGAACGCGCGCGTGGCCGAATACGCCGCAAATGCGGCGCGCTCGGCGCTCGAAGCCAACGGAACCACTCTCGACGAAATCGACCTCGTAATCCATGGCGGGATTCCGCGACAGTATTTCGAGCCCGCCACGGCGATGGAGGTCTGTTCGCGACTGGGTATCTCGCCGGGTCACGCGCTAGACGTTACGGCCGCCTGCGTGGGTCATATCGAGGCACTCCATACGGCCGTCGCTTACATGGCGATGCACCCCGAGTATCGCGCCGCTCTGATTACCACTGCGGAGCTAACGTACGATTACATCGACTACGACATTCAAGAAGCGCGCGATCTGAAGAACAAGGCCGCTGGGCTCACGATCGGCAACGGGGCCGCTGCCTTCATTCTGAGACGTAAGCCTTGGCCGCAAGGTGGCATTCGGCTCCTTAGCGTCGAAACCTACACGAACCCCGTTCATTGGGCACTCTGTACCGCTCCAATCGGCGGCAAGTTTGACTCGTCTTCCGTTGAGCTGATGCGCCTCGGGGCGCTCATTCCTCCCGTAACCAAGCGGAACCTCGCGAAGCTCAATTTGACGGCTCAAGACATCGATTATTTTGTGTTTCACCAGCCGAGTGAGGTGATGGTACGTAAGATCCTCGACGATATCGGCGCAGGCCAAGCCAAGGGCGTCTACACCCATCATCTCTACGGCAACACGGCGAGCGCTGCAGTGGGCATCACCTACGACTATCTGCTCAAGACTCAGGAGCTCCGCGAAGGTCAGAAGCTCGTCCTGGGAAGCGCGGCGGCAGGTTTCACGGCAGCTATGGCAACAGGCGTGTGGACTCGGGGCTAGCCAAGTGAGCCTGCTCACAACTCCATCCCGAACGCGACGTCCGGTGCGGCGCGGCGCCTGGCTGACGCTTTTGGCTGTCGTAGCCACCTTCACGCTGCTGGCAGCGGGGTGCGGCGAGAATAGCCAAACCCAGGACGCTCCGAGCGGGGGGAAAGCGTCGACCGCGGGGGGTAGTGCAAGCCTCGGCGGAAATCCGAGCGGAGGTGCTGGTGCTGGAGGCGCTGGAGCTGCTGCCCTGGTAGGAGCGCCCTACATCTTTGCCCCAACCGAGGATAGTTTTGGCGTCAACGTGGCCATGCTGGGAGGAGACCTCACCGAGCTCAGCCTTCGGGTCAAGCCCGCCTCCAGCGAGACTTGGCTAGAGCAAGACGCACCCGAGGTCCGAGCCTCAGACATCGCCGAGTGGCGAGTGGGCGACCTCGTGCCTGGTACCCACTACGATTATGAGGTTTTGCTCAACGAGCAGGACGGACCGCGAGTTATCTACGCTGGGTCGGCCAAGACTCAAGCCCCACCCGGGCAGGCCTTCCGCTTTGCACTCCTCACCGACTCGCATATTCCGCCGCGCACTATTCCGGTCGACGAATCTCTCGTCTACGCGCCGCAAGAGGCGACGCTAGCGAACGTAGCGCCGCGCATCGGCAAGGATGAGCCAGATTTTGTGATGAACCTGGGAGACATGCTCGACTTCCACAACTATGGGTTCAATCCCCCGCCCCCCGGCCAAGCAACGCGCGAGGCATACCTGAACTATCGTCGCTTGCTCGGGGACACGCTCGGTAACGCGGCGCACTACGTCGTGATCGGCAATTGGGACGGCGAAAACGGCGATTTTAGCTCTACAGAAATCGATACGTCGCGACAAGAGCGTTGGCTCTACGCACCGGGGCCCACGCCGGAGACCTATCCGGAGGGGGGCAGCGACGCGCAGGACTATTATGCGTTTCAATGGGGTGATGCGCTCTTCGTCGTTCTGAATGTGATGACGTACACGCCGACCCAACATCTCTTGTCCCACTTTCCCGGTGTGGCCGATGATTGGACGCTTGGCGAAGAGCAGATGGCGTTCTTGGAGAGCACCTTGGAGACGGCCACCAGCAAGTGGCGATTCCTTCTGATTCATCATGCGGTGGGCGGCGCAGCGGCCACGGCCGAAGATTCTGCGTATGGACGAGGCGGCGGCCAAGCAGCGCGAGTGGGCGAGCAATCAAAAGTCCACGACTTGATGCTCGAGCATGGGGTGCAAGTTTTCTTCTACGGACACGATCACGTCTTCACGGATATGGTCGTCGACGACATCCACTACACTTTGCCAGGAAGCGCCGGCGCGCCATGGAAGTTCGATGCACTTTATACGGGATACGATCAGTATTGGACCGATTCGGGTCACGCTCGCGTCGACGTGAGTCCCGACCACCTGAAGGTAGAGTTCGTCGCCGAGACCGGAAGCGTTCTCTATAGCTACGAGCTCTGAGCGCACTGCCGCTCATCGCACTGCCGCTCATCGCACTGCCGCTCATCGCACTGCCGCTCATCGCACTCCGTTCCTTACGTCGCGCTCACTGCCCCTACTCGTCGGGGCCGCTTTCTGCCTTGTTTCAGCGTGAAATTGGGCGTTTACTCGGGCGCTATGAGTGTCTCTCCCGTCTCGACTCACCTCATCGAAAAGGCCACTTTGGCCGCGCTCGCAGCGGGCGCGGAGATCTTGAAGGTCTATAACGCTCCCGATTTCAATGTGGAGCTCAAGGGTGACGGCTCGCCCCTGACGCGCGCCGATCGACTTGCCCACATTGCTATTAGCGATAAGTTAGCAGAAACCGACTTGCCGCTCCTGAGCGAGGAGGGCAAGAGCATCCCTTTTCCGGAGCGCAAGAACTGGAACCGTTTCTGGCTCGTTGATCCGCTGGATGGCACCAAAGAGTTCATCAAACGGAACGATGAGTTTACGGTAAACATCGCGCTGATCGAGGCAGGCGTACCCATCTTGGGTGTCGTCTACGCCCCAGCCTGTCGAGTGCTCTATATTGGGGCGAAACCCAATTTTACGCTGGTGGTACGAGGTTGTGAGCCGCACGAGGTGAGCCTCACCGAGCTACAAAAGGCCGGCCGAACGCTCCCAGATTTCGAAGGTCAGCGGCCGTATCGAGTGGTTGGCAGTCGCTCGCACGGCTCACCCGAGACAGACGCTTTCGTCGACCAACTCCGCAGTACTCATGCCGATCTCGAAATGGTGAGTATGGGGTCGTCCTTCAAGCTATGTTTGGTGGCGGAGGGCTCGGCCGACCAATATCCTCGCTTCGCCCCGACCATGGAGTGGGACACCGCGGCCGCCCAAGCCGTGGTTGAAGCCGCCGGCAAGCAGGTTCTCATTTACGACGCCCAAAAAGGCCCGATCGGCCCTGTTGTGTATAACAAAGAGAACCTTCTCAATCCTTGGTTCCTTGTGCGTTAAGTTCGACCGTCATGGACGGGCTGATGAAGCACCGAGGGCTTGCTGAAGAGTCTTCGGCCCTCGCAATTGTGTCGGTTCGTCCGGCAGACGAATGTATTTTTGAGCTCCAAACAGGGCGCAGCCGAACGTACGGGGAGCTCCTAGCACTGAAGGCCGCACTCCTCGCCGCGCCCGTTTGGAGCGGTGTAAGTTCAGTGCGCCTCTGCTCGGAGCAACGGTTCTACTTCCTAGCGGCCCTGCTTGCGTCAGCCGAGCGAGGGCTGCCCGTGCAACTTGCCCCGCGCGGCCAGCAGCGAGCGGCGTCGACCTTGGCTTCACTCCGCATCACCGATCAGGCTGGTGACGCACGGCCCACCGAACACACGCGCGCCGCTGCGAACGCTACCGGGAACGAAGTAGAGCTCGCCATCGCACCGCTAGCTGAAAGGATTCTGACCAGTGAACCCTCCAGCTCGCCCGAATCGATTGATCTCTCACGGCTCCAGCTCGAATTCTGGACATCAGGCAGTTCAGAAGAACCACGCGCGTTCCCAAAAAACTCCCGGCAACTCTTGTCTGAAGCGCGAATGTTGAGCGAATTTTGGGGCGTTGGGCGAAATGAGCGTCTGCTCTGTACCGCGCCGCCTCACCACATTTACGGCTTTCTGTGGGGCGTGCTGCTGCCGCTTCTTTCCGGCGCGAGCATCGTCTCGGCTACGGCCCGCCAGGGCCAATCGATCCTCGAAGCAGTTCAAGAGTCCCAGCCGAGCCGCATAATCAGTGTCCCGGCCCAGTTGGCGGCTTTCCTGAGCGTCCTTGAACTCCAACCTTCGAGGCCGCTCCCATCCGCTATTCGGATCGTCTCCTCGGGCGCTCCCTTGAATCGCGACATCGCGAGCGGGCTTGAGCTGCGTGGAGCCTCGGTGCTTGAAGTGCTCGGCTCCACCGAGACCGGTGGCATAGCTTGGCGACGCACTAGCCAGGACGAGACATTTCAGCCGCTGCCGCACGTCACGGTCACAAGCACGGAAGCGGGAGTCTTGCTGGTTGATTCGGCGCATTTGCCCGATGGAGATCGCCCGTTTGTCACGACTGACCTCATCGAGACGCGCGGCGAGGGCTTCGTGCATCTCGGACGAGCTGATGCCATTGTGAAGATCGGAGCTAACCGGGTATCGCTCAGCGAAGTCGAGGAACGTGCGCTTCGCCTGCCAGGCGTCTTGGCCTGCAGAGCCATAGCTCAGAGCGCAGAGCATTCGCTCACGCACTCGCTCGAGCTGTGTATGGTCGCGGTAGCCCCTGGCTACTCTGCGCCGCTTCTACGTGCAGCGCTTCTCGATAGCTTGCCACCAGAGCTCTGGCCCAAGCGCATTCGGCGTGTCGATGCCTTGCCCATCGACGAGCGCGGTAAGGTAACGACAGCCGCGCTCGCTGCGCTCTTTGAACAGCCTGTCGTGGCTCATGTTCCTCTAACTGTGAGATTGGACGAGAACGAAGGCACCCCCGGTGGCGCGCGCGCGACCCTCGTGGTCCGCGTGCCGGGGAACGCCAGTTGTCTCGAGGGGCATTTCCCGGCTGATCCGCTGGTACCCGGGGCAACGCTCTTGCAAGAGGCAATATTGGGCCCCTTCCTCCAAATTTGGCCCGACCTCGAACCACCCATCACATTCGAAAATGTCCGCTTCGAACGGCCTCTTCGCCCCTTCGACCAGGCCACTGTCACTCTCGAGCGCAAAGATCGGCGCGTCGATTTCCGAGTGGCAGCAAAAGCTCAGACCGTGGCCCGAGGTGCATGCAGCTCCAAGGGCTCTAAGCCAACCTGAGCCATTTGGTCCGCAGGGGGTCCTGCGATAGGTTCCCCCGGCACTAGATGAATACCGCTCCCGTTTTCCTCATCGACGGCTCCCGAGCATCCATCGCCGATTTGCACCGAGTTGCTACCGGGTCGACGAAGGTCGTGCTTTCGACAGAACCGCGCTTTGTCGGACGTCTCGTAGCGAGCCGCGAAACTCTCGAGAAGGCGCTGGCCGCGGGGAGGCGTGTCTACGGTGTGACCTCCGGCTTTGGAGACTCAGCCGAGTCTTTTGTGAGCGAGGAGCGCCGGCGCGACTTGGCGCGCAATTTGGCTCGTTATCACCGGATTGGCGTTGGCCCCAAGTTCGATCGGGCCGAGATTCGCTCCATTTTGTTTTCGCGTTTGGTGTGCCTTGCCCGCGGTGGTTCCGCTGTTCGAGTTGCCGTGCTCGATCAATTGGTCGCCTTCCTGAATTTGGATCTGCTGCCTCAGGTTCCTTGCCAAGGGTCAGTTGGGGCGAGCGGCGACCTCACTCCCCTCGCATACGTGGCGTCGGCCCTGATGGGCGAAGGCGACGTCATTTGGCAGGGCAGAACGCTTGATGCGGCCAGCGCCTTGCGAGAATCTGCGCTCCTTCCTCTCGACCTGGACGCTCGCGAAACGCTCGGGCTCATGAACGGTACGAGCGCGATGACGGGCCTGGGCGCGCTCGCTGTGGAGCGGAGTCGGCGCTTGATCCGTTGGGCTATCGCGCTCGGTGGCCTGGCTTGCGAAGCGCTCTCAGGAGACCCTCAGCATTTTTCGCCGAAACTCGTCGGCGCCAAGGGTCATTCGGGCTCGAACCTCGTTTCGACGTTGCTCGCCGAAGACCTCGCCGGACACAGCATCGAGCCGGAGCGCCTCCAAGAACGCTATTCGGTGCGGTGCGTACCTCAAGTGCTCGGCGTAGCCGTTGATGTACTCGCGGACGCAGAACGTTACGTCGAGACCGAACTCAATAGCATTAATGATAACCCGCTCTTTGACGCGGAGTCCGGCGAAATTTTGCACGGCGGCAACTTCTACGGTGGCCATGTGTGCCACGCCATGGACAGCCTGCGCGCTCAACTAGCCAACGTCGCCGACATCCTAGATCGCCAGCTTGCCCTCTTATGCTCCACCCACACCAACGCCGGCTTGCCCTCCAATCTAGTTGCCGATGGCGAGTCCCATCCTGAACGGCACGGCTTTAAGGCGGCCCAAATCACTGCCTCCGCGCTGGCTGTGGAAGCCATCAAGGCTTCGTTCCCGGTCAGCGTCCTCAGCCGCAGCACAGAGAACCACAATCAAGACAAGGTAAGCCTCGGTACGATCGCGGCACGCGATACGCTCAAGGTCCTCGAATGGGTGGAGAACCTGGCCGCGATCCATACACTCGCGTTGCTTCAGGCGCTCGAGCTACGGCGTAGGACTCGTTACTCTCATCGCGCTCAAGCCATGCTCGAAGCCGTGCGGCCGAACTCGCCAACACTCGGCGAAGACCGAGCTTTGGACAGAGACGTTCATGTCGTGCTCGAGCTCTATCGTGCCGGTGCGCTTCCCCTGGGTGAACTTCGAAGCCCTGGGTGAATCGAAGCCCAGCTTCCCTTGCTCAGCCCAAGCCTCCGCTGACGGCCGTTTCGTTCGCCTCGAACTCCTGAGAACTACTTCGGACGGCTTCTCCTTCGAACGAGCCACATTTGCGGCAGAGCCGCCACCCGATCATCGCGAAGCGAGCGGACGCAACGAGTTTCGGAACAACCACGAACCGATAACACTCAGGCCGCGCCGTTGCGGTTCACTCAATGACCAGGTCAGTCCAGCAGAGGTCTATTGTTTGGGGTTCGTCACCCGAGTCTAACTAAATCATAACCGAAAGCACCGGCTCGCCTTCTGGAATCGGGACCGCCCATGCGTCGTCCCACCACTGAGATTTGAACGAATCGCGCGTGATGGGCACGCCCGATTGTACGACCCGGGCACAGTAGTCTTCGGTTCGACCCTGAAGGATGAGGCGAACCTCGCCGGTCACACCCGTGCCGGCGAAGAATGGCGTGATCGTGTCGAACTCCGAGATCCAAGTGCCTGAATCACCCGAACCGGAGTCATGCGCACTGATGCCCAGGAAGACACCCGGATATGTCCCTTCTTCCTGATTCCGAGGTGGGATCGTCGCTTCAATGCAAAGGTTGCCGTCGAAGCAGGCCCCCCGTTCGGAGCAGGGAGGTGAGATCTGGCTTCCATCGTTCGCGGTCCAAGCGCGTCCACATCCCGTTGTCGACGTAGCCTCCAGCGACCGTGAACGAATCGGCCTGACACTAGGTGCACTCCTGAATATCCAGCGCAGGCATTGGGCTTCAGTAGGGCGACCCGTCTTTCCGACTGACTCGCCAGGCCCCATCCACCATGTCCACCTTCAGATCGTCATCGGGGTACGAAGCGGACTCATTCGGCGTGCGATCGCCGACTTCGAGACACACGACGTCGGCGCTGGATCGATTGATCAGATGGTGCGCGTTGCCCGTCCCCGCTCGAAACCCCACGCACATCCCCGGGCCGAGCTCCTCTTCACCCGCGTCGGTCACCAGCGTTGGCGTCCCCTCAAGAATGTAAACGAACTCATCCTGCTTCTCATGACTGTGGCGCAGAGCCGACTCGGCACCTGGCGCGAGCCGAGTGAGGTTCACGCCGAAATTCTTTAGGCCGAAGAAGTCCCCCAGCGGGCGCTTCTCGCGCCCTGCGACGCGTGACGCAAACTGCTCGGGGTAGATCGTCTTCTTGTCGCGGGGTGGAATACTTTGAGCAAAAGCCGCCACCCGTTTGGTCTCTTCGGACATGGTCAGGATCGTAGCACCGGGGAGCGCCTGCGACTGCGGCATGTCGAACGTTTTGCCAAGGCCTTTGAAAACCGGGATAGCTCCGCTGAGCTTTCGAAACGATCCCCGGAACGAATGAACGTTCAGCCAAGCCTCAAGTCCGCCGTGGGACTCGCAGGCCGCCTCGATGACGCGTGAGGAATTGGACAATTGAAGCAGCATCGCGATTCCTTGTTCAAATGCCGCTGCACTAGGTCATAGGTGCGCACCGTGTCGCGGGTAAAATGCGTTTGAGCTCTTCCCAAGATCAGAACGTCCAACGATGGCCGCGATACGAATAGGCGAAGGAGCCGCTTTCGATGACGCTCATGTCCACGGTCGCGTCGAAAACGACTGTTCCGAAGGTAGCTGTTCCATCCTCCGCGAACTGGGTGGCGACCTCTCTGACGACGGCGGTGCTACTTCCCACATCGAAGAACGCGCTGCCCGGTTGAATGAAGATGTTGCCCGTCACCGGGAGTAGGTGCGTGTTCGACACAAAACAGGACGACTCGGCTCTGGTGAAGATGAACTGCCCCATTTGGCGGACGGTCATCTCGATCTCATCAACGCGATAGATAACGGCGCGAGAGAAGCTTCCGCAGATGGCTCCAAAGTGGCGACTGGAACCGTTATCGAAGACGAGTAAGTCGCCGTTCGGCAGAAGAGCCGGCGAATGTTGACCAAAAATCCAACCGAATTCAGGGTTCGAGGAACTGCCCGCAGGTTGGTCCCCGAGCTGCACAGCTTCTTCGTATGGGGTCAATGTCCCATCCACGGCGGTGAGCAGCTTCAGTGATTGCGGCTCTTCCCAGCCCTTGTGTGGGGCTAAGAGCCAAACGAGGCTACCGTCGCGACGGACCTTCGCAACTCCTTGGTGGCGTCCAGAGACGATGATGGATTCGTCCTCTTTCGAGTAGGCAAGCCCGTTGGCGTGGAGCCAATCGCCCACGCCCGGAGCCCATTGTTCTGGATCAACGTACGTGGTCCTCGTGGTGTCGAACACCGTTCCGAGATCCCAAGCTTTGAGCATCTCACCGGTTTCTAGGTCGAGCTCGAGAATGCGGTCTTGGATGGTGGGTGCGCCATTTTTGGATGCAAGCACCAAGAGATTGCCGAGATGCTCATTGCTATCTCCGGGCGATGCATGAGTTGGATCCTCACTACCAATCTGCAAAATCTCGTGGTGGAGCGTGTAATCCGAAACTTGGAAAGAGTGTATCGTACGACCGAGCTTCGTGAGCTCAACGATGGTGTCCAAGGAACCGGTCAAAAAATTACCGTCTATCGAACGGGTCAACGTAAACGTTTCGCCCTGCGGCAAGTCATCGGGTCGAAGCGCCCAACGAATGGCGCCTTGTTCGTCGAAGGCGATAGTGCGCGTCCAATCAACGATCACGATGGGTGGACCCGGATTCGGTTCTCTGTTGATCTCGGACACCGTCCAGCCCGGTTCCATTAGGTCCGTCATGGCCGTGTTGACCTGGATGGTAGGCACCCACGGGTCTTCGTCGGCCTGGGTGAGATGAGTCTCGATGTTGAGTGTGAGGGCAATGTTCGATCCCTCCACGAGGTCAACCACGACACGCACGGAGCTCTCTGTGTCGGCATACAGCCCCAGCACCGGCACGTGATAACCTGGCTTTGAAAAAGTTAGATCTGAAGTGTCGAGCTGCGCCACAAAGTCAGCGTCTTTGGCGGAATATTCCCTTTCGAAGTCGGGCGCACCATTCTGCCCCGCCACCACAACTCGGAGCCGATTGACCTCGCTCGCTTCGATGCCTTCCAGGTTGACCACGGCAACCAAGGGGCAGTTGCCGTACGGATCGACTTGCACCTCATAGCCATCGAGTTCGCCCTGCCCTCCGAAACCAGCCGCACCACCAAAACTACTGCCGCCGTCAGTACTCGCCGTGCCGCCGCCCGTTTGTGAAACAACACCGCCCGTGCTCGCAGCGCCACCCGTCGTTGGCGTACCCGTACCACCGGTGCTCAGCGCGCCACCCGTCGTCGAAGCGTCGGGTGAGTCATTCGAGTTCGAGCCGCAACCGGACACCTGCGGGCCAACCACCAAGAGCGCACCCCACGCCAAGAGCACCGCTCGCCCAGGGCGAACCGAGTTCATGGGCGTACGACCAACATTCGGCCCGTGAGCCCAATATTTGGACTCCAAATCAGATTTTTTCATGAAAAACTTCCCCAAAAGTCCCTCTTACAGCAGCCGGCCGTCCACACCAACTTGTCGCGCCGCCGACTTTCACGAGCAGTCGCTTCTCTGCGGGTGAGACTCGTCCGTTTCAATGTTGTGATCGCAACAGTTCCAAGTGGTGGGCGGATTGTCGAGAGGGGTGAAGAGCGCGCGCGGTGAAAAACTACCCCGTTTTCATCTCGTCGTGCCGCTGTATGACCAGGCCGATGACTCGACGAGCGATGACCGGTTGGACACGTGGGGGAACGGTGGCGCTGTTGGTGCTGACAATGGGCTGCGCGGCTCTGGTTTTGACGAGGAGCTGCCAGAAGCCCGAGCCGCAGAAGACCGCGGAGCCACCCGAGAAGAAGCCCGAGAAGAAGCTCGAAAAGAAGAAAGAGAAGGCCAAGAAGATCGCCGTCAGTCATTGGCCCAATGGAGCCCGCCTGGTCGTGTCGGTCTCGATGCAGTTCGAGACGGGCGGCCAACCTCAGGGCGCCGAGAGCCCCTTTTCCGGGAATCCGCTGCCTCACGGAAAGCCCGATTTGGCCGCGGAGAGCTGGTTCCGCTACGGCGCCATCGAGGGGGTCGAGCGCCTGCTGCGACTCTTCGCCAAGCACAAGATCCATGTGACGAGTCACGTGGTCGGCGCCGCCGCCCAAAAGTATCCCGAGGTCGCCAAGGCCATCGCGGCTGGCGGTCACGAGATCGCCGCCCACGGCATGTCCTGGGAAAATCAGTGGAACATGACCTACGCGACCGAGCTCGCCTTCGTGAAAAAAGGCGTCGATGCGGTCGAGCAGATCACCGGACAGCACGCGGTCGGATACAACTGCAACTGGCTTCGGCGCAGTCCGCAGACCCTCCAGGTTCTGCAGGAAGCAGGCTTTTTGTACCACATCGACGATCTGAGCCACGACGAGCCGTTCTTGACGAGCGTGCGCGGGAAGCCCTTCGTCGTCATTCCTTACACTTTGCGCAACAACGACATCGTCAACATCGAGGGACGTCACATGTCCGCCGAAGAGTTCAAGAAGCAGCTCCAGGCCGAGTTCGACGTGCTCTACCAAGAAGGCTCGTCGCAGCGCCGCATGATGAGCGTAAGCCTCCACGATCGCATCGGCGGCACGCCGGCCATGGTGAAGGCGATGGACGGCTTTCTCGGCTACGCCCTCAAGAAAGAAGGCGTCGTCTTCCTCCGCAAAGACGAGATCGCCAAGCTGGTCATCGACGATCCCAAGACACCGCACGACGAGTCCGAGGCCGCGTACAACGGAGTCGCGCCCAAGGCGGCGGCCTCAGCGCCGAGTCCGAGTGCAGCTCCGACAACGCCTTGAGCCTCACGGCCAGAAAACGCACGACGCCCCCGCGGGCGCCTGGTGGCGCCTCCTGCCTCCGGCCTCTGGCTCAGAGGCGCCCCTCCTCAAATTTTCACGCAGATTTCGAGCACATCTCCCCATTCTCTGGGCACATCTCCTCATTCCGAGGCTGCCCTCCTCATTCTTTTCGCCCATCGTCCCCTCTCAGGGCGCTCATCGTGGGCCCCCCAGGGCTCATCGGGTCGAAATTCGCTCGGGTCGGGTCGCGAAATCGACACATCGGGCGCTTCGAAGCTCAAACCTTCCTCTAGAGAGGGCAGATCGGGGGCCCGATGTGCTCATTTTATGAGGAGGCCAGGGGGCGGAATGGGGAGGTGTGCTCGGCGCGAGACACGAGGGGCGAAGGTTGCCAGGAGGGGAGGGCGACTGGAGACGAGGTCAGCCCGGGGAGGGAGGCGAACGGGAGAGCGATCGAGGAGAGTCGCGGTGGATGCGGGGCGATCGGGCCGGGCGGGAAGGCGAGGTGGCGGGAATTTGAGCGGACGGGGAAGGAATGGGCCTTTATCGAGTCAGGGTGGGGTCCGCGGAGCCTGAGAGTCGGGGAGCCGAGTTGGAGTGGGGTCTCCGGCATTGAAGGACCATGCGGTGACCGCGTCCGATCGAGCGCTGTGTGAGAAGGCGAGGCGATCGTGCTGTCCGATTTCGGGATGTTATGCAGCGAGGAGGTGGTAGAATATCGAGTTCGGCGGACAGGAAGGGTTGCGACAACTCCGAACTGGCCTTCACGGACGAGTCTATCCGGCACGCGGGCTCCAATGACCAGGGTTCCTGCGACGTTATTGAGCCGTTCGTAGGCGACCACGGGATCGGCTGGCTCACGTTCTGAACGGTGTTATTATGGCGGCATGATCAAGCGCCTCCAGGCCGTCGGAAACAGCTCCGGGCTCATCATCGACAAGCCCATTCTCGAGCTGCTGAAGATCACTCCTGATACAGAGCTCGAGATTTCGACAGACGGCGAGCGTCT